>OHEE01000012.1_pt1 | contig 234880 bp, 206 predicted proteins | sample 1567191 | NCBI WGS metagenome assembly OHEE01 (sample SAMEA3879562, study PRJEB24766) | human gut metagenome | biome: human-associated habitat; feature: feces | place: USA | collected 1985/1987
AAATAATAATTAAATTATAAAGATAAATAGGTAAAATAATGAAAAAATTACTTGACGAAATAAAAGGGGTATGATAGTATGTACCCATAGGATAGTAAAAAACTTATGGTTGGTTTTTTACTTACATAAAAGATTGGTTATGATTGCCAACACGAATATTTTTCGTGTTGGCTTTTTTGCGTCTCAAATTCAAAATAATTAAAGGAAGGAGATAAAAAAATATGTCACTGGTAGGATTAAGGGAGGTTTTAAGAGATTCAATAAAGGGGAAATATGCAGTGGGGGCATTCGACGCAACAGACCATCTGTTTGCCGAGTCAATACTCCTGGCGGCAGAAGAAACCAGAACCCCCGTAATACTGATGGTGGGGGATTTTCCCGCACCTGTGGATTACGACAATTTTTATCCGTACTTGGTGGATCGAATCAGCCGGACGCAGGTTCCGGTATGCCTTCATTTTGATCATGGCGCAAGTTTTGAGGCATGTGCCCTGGCGGTTAAAAGAGGCTGCACTTCAATCATGATTGACGGATCTGCCCTTCCGTTTGAAGAGAATGTTGCTCTTACAAAAAAAGTGGTAGAGATGGCTCATGCATGTAATGTTGAGGTAGAGGGAGAGATTGGATCTGTTGGCAGAAATGAAAGTCTGGAAGGAGAAAATGCGGTTTCCCTTTATACAGAACCGGAGGATGCAGTGGAATTTGCGAGGCTGACAGGTGTGGATGCCCTGGCAGTATCAATAGGAACAGTCCATGGTGTGTACAAAAAAGCACCTAAAATGGATTTTGAGAGATTGGCAAAAATCCGTTCCATGATAGAGATCCCTCTGGTCATGCACGGAGGGTCAGGATTGTCGGTAGAAGATTTCCATGCGGCGGTCAGCAACGGGATGAATAAAATAAATGCTTTTACAAATTTATCCATTGCAGTTGCAGACAAAATCGTGGAAGTGTCTAAGTCGCTTCCGCCGAAGACAATTACTGGACCCATATATGAAGCTGCGATAGAAACAGGAAAACAGCAGGTAATCCAACATATCAGACTGTTTGGCACAAGGTCCATAGACAGTTGAGGCAATTAACAAGAGAGGAGATAGATATGAAAAAGAGACATTTGAGAGCATTGTCATTTATTATGAGCGCAATCTTATTGGCCGGATGTACAACAACTCCTACAGTGGGAACCGGGACCCAGGAAGCGGCCCAGGCATCTGAGACCGGAACGCCGGAAGCTGCGGAAGATGGGTCCGCAGGAGGAGAAACAAAGGAGACTGAAGCAGCTGTATCACAGCAGGAGTTTCCGCCGTTAAAGGTGGCAAAGGACCGTCCTTTAAAGGTTGGATATCTGTATTCCAATCTGGAGGCGGAATCCTGTACCCGTTCTTACAATCAGATTCGGATCGAGGCGCCGCACAGGGGATGGGAGCTTACAGAGGTATATTTTAATGCTCAGAAACCGGAGGAAGCCCGGACCGGAATGCAGACACTGATTACCCAGGATGTCGATGCAGTGGTTATTTACAATATGGAAATTGTAGGTATTGCGGATTTGATTTTACAGGCCCGTCAGAATGGTATCGGCGTATATAATGTGGATAACCAGCTGGTTCCCGGCGTAGTGGCCAATTCCTGCCAGCCCAATGGTGTGGCTGCAGCTGAGTTTGCATACTACATGGGTGAGAAATATCTTTGGAATGCCAATTATGCCATCATTACCGCCCCTTCTCTTCAGGTCCACGTAGAACGAACCGATCCCATTAAGGCTATCTATGACCAGTATCCCGGCATGAAGCTTTTGGGGGAAGAATCTCTTAACCCATCAGGCAGCGAGTCCATGGGGCAGCAGTCCTATAACTTTACTAAGAGATTTATAGAGAAATATGGGAACGAACTGGATATTTTAGTTACAAGCTATGATGGAGCAGCTGTCACGGCAGATGAGGCCGCAGCTCAGGCTATTGGTGGTACAGATGTGGCCATTATTGGTGTGGATGGCGGATCTGAGACATGGTCACACATGCGTAAGGGCGGTAACTTCAAGTATTCCTACGCACAACCCACCGAGCTTTACTGTCATAAGATCTGTAACCTTGTGGAAGAACTTCAGGTACAGGGACTTAAACCCGGTGACGAAGGATGCAGTATCACTGCCTTTGGTGAAACCATCTATTCCAACGGAAAAATTATAGATCAGGATCATGTACCTGCACCCAATCAGAGTATACATTCTGTATTTGATTTTTATGGGGGTGACCCTGAAGATCCGGAAGCATGGTACAACTGGAATGACGGACCTGGAATTTATATGATTGCAGATAAATAATAGGAGATAGCGACGGTTAGATGCCGGGAGGAATTCCTCCCGGCATGATAACAGGCCACTGCACTAAGCAGTCAAAAGACAGCTGCTCAGTGCTTACAGCGAGGAGGAGGGAAACACTTTGGCAGGCAATACAGATATAGTATTGGAAACAAGAGGGCTTTATAAAGCGTTTCCCGGCACGATTGCGACAAATAATGTAAGCTTTGATGTACACAGACAAGAAGTACATGCAATCATCGGGGAAAATGGTGCAGGAAAAAGCACACTATGCAAGCTGCTGACAGGGCTATACCAGCCGGATCGGGGAGATATTATCTTCATGGGGAATAAGGTTAGTTACAGGACTACAACAGAGGCCATGGCAGCGGGCATTAATATGGTATATCAGGAGAGAAACCTTATCCCCCATCTTACAGGTGCGCAGAATATCATGCTGGGAAATGAGATTACCAAAATGGGTGTCATCCTGGATGAAAGGGAGATACGGGCCACTGCTTATAAAATCAGAGATGAATTAGGTATTGATATTCCTCTGGATATGCCGGTAGGGCATCTCAGCGCGGGCGTGCAGCAGTCTATCGAAATAGTGAGGGCATTTTCTACGAATCCCAAGCTTCTGATTTTGGATGAACCTACAGCCTCTTTGGGAGAGAAGGAAATAAAGCCGTTTTTAAATTTTATAACAAAGATAAAAAAGTCCATGGATATATCCATCATATTTATTTCCCATAAATTAGACGAAGTATTTCAGGTGGCGGACAGGATTACTGTCTTTACAGAAGGCGTAAAGGTAATGACAGTCAGGAAGGATGAGACTACAAAAGAAGAATGTATACGTGCAATGCTTAAGAATGGAAATGTAGAGCCGATTGAAATTAAAGATAAGCCGCAGGATTGTAAAACCATACTCAGGGTAGGGGACTGTACATACGATGGCGCAAAACATCATTTAAATTTCCGGGTTGATTCAGGTGAAGTAGTGGGATTTTATGGGTTGGTAGGTTCTGGAAGAACTGAATGTGCCAACGCAATTTTTGGTATTAGTCCCATGGAGTCTGGTGATGTGGAGCTGCATGGTAAAAAAGTTGAAAATATAACGACTCATGGGATGATTAGAAAAGGACTAATCATGACGCCTGAGGCTAGGGCCCATGGTATGTTTAAAACCTACAGTCTGATTGATAACATTGAGATTCTTTTTTTGAACAAATTTTCAAATAAGTTTGGAATTGTCAATGATAAAAGTGCTTATGAGTTTTCCAGCAGAGTCCTGGAAGCCAACGGAGTGAGATATTCCAGTAAAGATCAGATGATAAGTCAGTTGAGTGGGGGTAATATACAAAAGATTATAATTGGACGTTCCATTGCAGTTGAGAATTGTTCCTTGATTATTTTAGATGAGCCTACAAATGGTTTGGATTTGGGTGCGAAACATGATGTATATCTGAAAGCCAGGGATTTGGCAGAAAAACATCAGAAAGGGGTTATTTTCATCACCTCTGAAATAGACGAGCTGTTCAGTGTATGTAACCGGGTCTACGTCTTTGCATTTGGTGATATTGTTGAAGAATTTACAAGAGACCAGTTTGACAAGCAGAAAATATTGGAGGCTGCTTTCAGAACTTCAGGAGGAAATGAAAATGGAGAATAAAAAGAAAAAATCCACAAATTCTTTTGAAAAAGCCATAATGCTGGAGGTTATGGGAAAATACTTTCTGCTGATTGCAACCATACTTGTTTCAGTTATGTTTGCAATTGCATCTCCCAGCTTCCTAAAGGTGACCAATATCCTGGATATTTTCAGGGCGGCTTCCATCATTGGCATTATGGGAATAGGACTGACTATTGTCCAGTCAACAGGTGACTTTGATTTTGCCATAGGTGCAGAGGCGACCGTAGGGGCCTGCGCCATAGCTAAGATCATGGTCGAATTAATACCGAATTTTTATATTGCATTTCTGCTTACCATGATAGTGGTGGCCTGTATCGGTCTGTTTAATTCATACATAGTAATTAACATAGGAATGCAGGCATTTGTTGCTACATTTGGCGTATCTACTTTGATGGTAGGAATATGTAAATTTCTTACAGGCGGCGGACAATATTACTCTACCAGCTGGCCTTCAGGGTTTTCTATCCTGGGACAGGGATTTGTATTGGGAATCATCCCGGTTTCAGTTATATTGTTAGCTTTATGCACAATCATAGCCTTTGTATTTATGGAAAAGACTAAAACCGGCCGTTACATCTATGCAGTAGGGGCCAACCCTGTGGCAGCACAGCATGTGGGAATTAATATAAGACGTAACCGCAGGATTGCATTTGTGGTATGTTCGATGTTTGCAGGCTTTGCGGGTATCATTCAGGCATCCATGCTGAGCAATGTGACTCCTTCTATGGGAGATTCCAACTTTTTGCCGGCTATGAGTACATGTATGCTGGGAGCGACCTTTTTAAGGCCTGGAGTATTTAACATACTGGGCACCATATTGGGTTCCATTCTTCTGGCAGTAATATCCAATGGACTGACTATGGTTGGCGCGTCCTTTTTCCTCAAGGATATTATCCAGGGTGCAGTGTTAATTTTTGCAGTTGGATTTGTGGCAGTTATCAGACATAAGCGTTAATTTGAGAAGGAGACCAATAGAATGAACAAAAAGAGAGTATTGATAATACAGGATTTTTCCATGGACGAGGAGGCAGTTAGAAAATATGATTTTCTGAAGGAATATGATGTGGAGCTTGATGTAGTTCAGGATGCCCACGATATCAGCAAGGATGAATTTATGAACCGTTTTCTGACATTTGAGACAAAAGGGCCGGATGCTCTTCCTGTTAATGAAGAAATGGTACGCAAAATGAAGGATGCGGATATTGTAATCAGCCATTTTTCCCCTATCAGCACAAAGGCAATTGAGGAGGCCCGGCATCTGGAAACTATATGTGTTCTACGAAGCGGTGTGGAAAATGTCAATCTGCAATCAGCTTCTAAAAAAGGTGTGAAGGTGTCCAATGCGCCAGGAAGACTGGCAGTTGTGGTATCTGAATTCACGGTAGGCATGATATGCGCGGAGACAAAGAATATTGCCAGGTCCCATGCAAATATGATGAAGGGAATTTGGGAAAATCGTTATTATAATTCAGACTATGCCACAACATTGGGCAAACGGAATATTGGGCTGGTTGGTTATGGAACCATTGGAACCAGGGTGGCTAAAATGATGGCAGGTTTTGGAGCAAATATCCTGGTTTACGATCCCTATACTCCGGATGATAAAATAAGAGCCGATGGTTATATTCCCATGGAACTAAATGAGTTATGCCAACAGTCTGATGTAATATCAATCCATTACCGTCTTACTCCGGAAACCAAGAATATGATTGGGAGAGAACAGTTTGCAAGGATGAAACCTCATGCATTTTTAATTAACACGGCAAGGGCCGGTCTTGTGGATGAGTCCTGCCTTCTGGATGCTCTTGAAAATCACAAAATCGGCGGAGCAGCGTTGGATGTGTTCCATGAGGAACCGTTAGGCCCGGACAGTCCATATCTGAAAATGGATAATGTTACACTTACACCCCATATTGCAGGAACAGCATCTAATTCCGATGAACTGACATTTGATATTATGGAACACACATTAAGGCACTATTTTACGACCGGGCAGTGGCTTCACGTGGTGAATTAGAGGGGGGATAAAATGAAACGGGATTCAATTCTGGTAGTTGATTTCGGCACTTCCAATGTTCATGTAAACGTAGTACATGTCCGGGACGGTCAGATACTGTATTCCAAATCCCGCAAATACCCAATGCTTTCCCCAAAGGATGGGTATACGGAAATTAATCCCCATGAATTGTGGCAGGCTTCTGTACAGTGTGTTAAGGAGGTCCTGGACATTATGGAAAATGTAGAGCTTCATGCCATTACATTTTCTTACTTTGGGGATAATATTATGCTGGCAGACAGCCATGGAGCACCACTAACCAATATTATCCTGGCATTTGATGTGAGAGGTACTGAAGAGGCGTTGGGGGAATTTGGAAGCCGCTTTACGGATGAAGAATTTATTGGCATCACCGGCGGAACCTGCGTTACATTTTGCACGGGACCAAAGTTGCTATGGTTTAAAAAGCATAAGCCTGAATTGTTTGAGAAAACATCTTATTTTTATACGAATCAACAATGGATAAACCAGAATTTGGGATTAAAACCACTGAATGATTATACCATGGCCTGCCGTAAAATGATGTTTGATATCAAGAGTAAAGAATGGTCAAAACCGATTCTTTCCTTCCTGGGTATTAAGGCAGAGCAATTGGGGGAGGTGGTCCCATCAACTGAAATTATCGGCCATATTGATAAGTACGGTGAAATAGCGCTGCCATTTACGCTTCCCGTTATAGTTGGCAGTCATGATTGTGACTGCGGTATGTACGGTGCAGGCGCAGGTATTCCGGATTCTGGAATAATTGGTGATATAACGGGTACATATGACCATCTGGGCTTTATAGAGCAGGGATTTGTAAATGCAGGTACAGAGAACCTGGAAGCTGAAATATTTTCATATTGTGGTCCGCTTATAGATACCAGTGTATGTCTGGGGGCGTTTCCTACATCAGGGGCTGTTCTGGAATGGTTTATGAGAGAAATATTAGATGACTGCTCTCCGGCAGCATATGACATGATGTGGAAACACGCTGAATTCAGAGGAGACAGTTCCCTTATGTTCAATCCGCATTTTTCCGGGAACCTGGGCGGAATATACGGACTGGGCCTGACAAAGACAAAAGAGGATCTATTTGAATCCATGATTGAGTCCCTTACCTTTGAATCCAGACGAATATTGGAGGGATGTAAGAAAATAAAGAAGGGGAGTTGCGATAAAGTGTGGGTGGGCGGAGGCGCTGCCCGTTCTGAAAAGTGGATGCAGCTGAGAGCGGATATTTGGGGATGCAGGGTGGAACGAATGCAGAATATAGAGGTATCATCTGTTGGGGCAGCATTGCTGGCAGCAGTAAAAGTGGAGTTGTATCAGGATATTAAATCAGCAGCCCGAAGCATGCTGCATATACGGGATTCCTATGAGCCTTCAAAGGATATCAGTGACAGGTATGAGCTAAAATACAGACAATATCTGGAACTGGTCAGCAATGGTATTAAGACAGGGGGAGGTTCAGCATGAAAAAATCGGGAATCATCAATGCGGAGTTAATGAAAGCACTTACTCTGGCAAGGCATGGACATATGATTACCATATGTGATGCAGGTTTTCCTATACCAAAAGGAGAAGATATAATTGATTTATCATTAACTGCAGGTATTCCGTCTTTCTTTGACACATTGAAAGCGGTTCTAAATGAGATAATTGTTGAAAAATTCATTGTGGTTGACCATATGGAAATTTACAATCCGCAGGGTTTACAACAGGTTCAAAAAATGATGATAAAGCAGGAACAGGAAAATCTGGATTTTGAGTTGTTCATAGAACGGTCGCGTCAATCCCTTGTTTTCATCAGGACTGGGGAACTGATGCCGGATTCTAATATCATACTTGTCTCTGCTTCAGGAGTAGCAGAAGTCTGTACACCACTGAATGTGAATTTTTAGGGAGAGAGTTTCTATGATAACAAAAAAAATGTTCAGTACAATTAATGAAATACAGCAGATTCAGCGTCTGGCCAGTGTATGCCCGGAACCTGTGGGTATTCATTCAGAAGATGGCAGTATTATAATTGATGCTAAAAGCTACATAGGTATGTACGCCATTGATTTTAGACGGCCCGTATGCATTGTAACAGAATCTAAGGAGTTCCATGAAGCCATAAGGGATATAGGAAAGACCATAACAGATTGAAATGGAGGAGAATAATATGAGGTATAAACATGTTGGGAATGCAGGCATTGACATTTCAGCGCTGGCAGTCGGAACCTGGGCTATCGGCGGACAACAGTGGGGGGATGTAAATGAAAAAGATTCCATAGACGCCATACGCGCTATGATTGATGGAGGTGTCAATCTGGTGGATACGGCTCCCATTTATGGCAATGGACATTCCGAGGAAGTTGTGGGAAAGGCGTTGGAGAATGGATACCGGGAGAAGGTGTTTCTGGCAACTAAATTTAGTATAAGCAATGATGAAAATGGAGCTGTCATTAACAATGGATCTTATGAAAACGCCATATGGGAATGTGAACAGTCATTGAAACGCCTGAACACGGATCATATTGACATATATATTATGCATTGGCCGGATCCGGCCACGCCTGTTGAAGTAACTATGAAGGCATTGGCGGATTTAAAGAAAAGTGGAAAAATACGATTTATTGGTGTTTCTAACTTTGACAGAAATCTAATTGAAGAAGCCCAAAAGGTAGTCAGGATTGATTTCCTCCAGCCGCCTTACAGTATGGTGGAAGAAAGCCAGAAGGAACTGCTGGCTTGGTGTGAGACACAGGGAATCGGAACCATGACATATGGATCTTTGGGGGCTGGTATTCTGACCGGAGCGATACGTGAACTTCCTGATTGGGATGAGAAGGACTTCAGATACACATTCTACGATTACTTTAAAAACCCTAAGTTCTCTAAAATCATGGAACTTCTGAAGGTAATGGACAAGATAGCTCAGGTCAGGAACAAACCCTTAGCTCAGATTGCAATTAATTGGAGTACGCAAAAGAGTTACGTTTCCACCGCTATCTGTGGGGTACGCGACCCGCAGCAGGCATATGAAAATTGTGCCACATTTGATTGGGAGCTTACAGGGGAGGAGATGGAGTTGATTGACAGTGAGATTGAGAGGCTGCAGATGAACTAGCTGCGTTGGAAACAAAAGCACAGAGTGGAAGATAAGAGACAAATAAAAGCGGCTGGTCCAGTGGAAAAAACCACAGATGGACCAGCCATTTTTTATCAGTGTTTTACAGCCTCTTAGCAACAGCCTTAATAAAGTCCCCGCTGTTAAGTACAACTGGATTTGGAATGGTGGTAATCAGAGCCAGGTCTTTTGTCATCTCGCCGTTCTCAATGGTGTCAATGGTGGCCTTTTCCAGCCTATCAGCAAATTCCATCAGCTCGTTGTTGCCGTCCAGCTCGCCGCGCTTGCGCAGTGCGCCGGTCCAGGCAAAGATGGTTGCCACGGAGTTGGTGGAGGTCTCCTCGCCCTTTAAGTGCTTGTAGTAGTGGCGCTGTACGGTTCCGTGGGCGGCCTCGTATTCATAGTTGCCGTCCGGGGATACCAGGACAGAGGTCATCATGGCCAGGGAGCCGAAAGCAGAGGATATCATGTCGCTCATGACGTCTCCGTCGTAGTTCTTGCAGGCCCAGATGTAACCGCCCTCGGATTTCATGACACGGGCTACGGCGTCGTCAATCAGGGTGTAGAAATAGGTGATTCCGGCAGCTTCAAATTTTTCAGCATACTCGCTGTCGAAAATCTCCTGGAAGATATCCTTGAAGGTATGGTCATATTTTTTGGAAATGGTATCCTTTGTGGCGAACCAGAGGTCCTGTTTTGTATCCAGGGCATAGTTGAAGCAGCTTCTGGCAAAGCTTTCAATGGATTGATTGATATTGTGCATGCCCTGTACGATGCCCGGGCAGGTGAAGTCGTGAACCAGTTCCCGGCTCTCGGAACCATCCACGGCCGTGTAAACCAGCTCCACCTTTCCCGGACCCGGTATCTTCATCTCAGAACCCTTGTAGACATCGCCGTAGGCATGTCTGGCAATGGTGATGGGTTTCTTCCAGTTCTTAACACATGGTTCGATTCCCTTTACTACAATAGGGGCGCGGAACACGGTACCGTCCAGGATGGCGCGGATGGTTCCGTTGGGGCTCTTCCACATTTCCTTCAGGTGGTATTCCTCCACGCGGGCGGCGTTGGGGGTGATGGTGGCACATTTAACAGCCACGCCGTACTTTTTGGTGGCATTGGCGGAATCAACGGTTACCTGGTCGTTGGTCTCATCCCTGTATTCCAGTCCAAGGTCATAGTACTCTGTCTTTAAATCTATGTATGGCAGCAGCAGGTCGTCTTTGATCATCTGCCAGAGAATTCGAGTCATCTCATCGCCGTCCATCTCAACAATCGGGGTGGTCATTTTAATCTTGTCCATACTGTATCCTCCTGAATTTTCGCATTATTTTATAGTATACGACGAATTGGGGTTTCGCACAAGAGAAAACTGTGCATCATCTGCCTGCAAACTGTGTATCATCCGCCTGCAAAACCATGTATTATCTGCCGGATAAAATGTAAAATCAGGCAAAGGTTTCATCCGCCGGAAACACAATTCCCACCTGCTTTCTGGCCTCGTCCATGACCTGAAGGGCCATCAGGGAATACCGGTTATGTATATTGCTGCCGGGTCCCGCTGATATCAGGCGGAGCCACTCCGCTATCTCACCGGACATGTCCGCCTTGGCAGGACCCTGGTACAGGACCTGTCTGCCGCCGGCTCTGTCATAAAAAATAAGCTGGTGTGGGTGGTCGATTCCTTCGATGGTAATGGTGCCGTTTTCACCCTGAATCTGGCTGGGAATACGGCTGCTGCTGATTTTGGAATACACCAGTTCAGCCTGCATATCTTTGTACACGCCAAGGATTGTTCCGGATCCGTCAATGCCGTTTTCCAGGAGGACGGCGTCTGTTTTGATTTTTTCCGGCATTCCAAACAGGCGCACAAGGGGATGTACGCAGTAAACGCCTATATCCATAAGCGCACCGTTGGAAAAGATGGGGTTAAATGCGTTTTCCACAATTCCGGATTTGAACTTGTCATAGCGCGAAGAATACTGGCAGAAATGGAAGCTGGCCCTGCGGATGGTTCCCAGTTTGGGAAGATGTTTTGCCAGGGCCTGGTAGCCGGGCGTAAAGATGCTGCGGATGGCTTCCAATAAAATCACGTTGTTTTGGCCGGCCAGCTGAATCAGGTGTTCCAGTTCCCTGGCATTGGAGGTAACAGGCTTTTCGCACAGAACATGCTTTCCATGGGATAATAAAAGTGCTGCCTGTTCATAGTGGAAGCTGTTTGGGCTGGCAATATAGACAGCGTCCAGGTCATCAGCGCAGGCAAAGGCATTCAGATCCGTGTATGTTGTTTCAACCCCGTATTTTGCTGCGAAGTTTCCGGCTGTTTCCTGATTTCTGGAATAGACAGCACTGTAATGAAGGCCGGGATTTTCCATTGCGGCTTCCTGGAAACGGTCCACGATAAAGTTGGTTCCTATGGTTCCATAGCGTATCATTGGCAGGTTTTCCTTTCTGTATGGCTCTGTGTCCTGTACTATTTTATCACAAACAGAGACGTAAACACAGGCTTTCATGCGAAATTAAGGTGGTAAATAAGAGGCAAATAAGGAGGGAGCCGCATTAAGTTATGCTGCTCCCTCATGATTACTGACTAACTTCTCCGGTCTTCTACCAGAAGTGTCTGGATGGTATCCGCGGAGGGATTCCAGTTTAACACATACAGGGTATAAATCCGGGATGGATTTAATGTTACCGGCGTGGTAACCAGGGTGTTTTCCGGGCGGGCGGAACGGGCCACACGCAGGGTATAGTTACCGGAGCTGAGCCGGCTGAAGCTGGCTGCATCGGCAAAGTTTACTGAGTTAAAATAGATATTGCCCAGGGAGGCATTGACTGGTCCGCTGTAATAGGCTAAATTGCAGACCCGGAAGCAGGAAGAGGTCCAGTCCGTGGGGCATGCCGTATCACGGATGGATACCAGGTCCAGACCCGTGGAGGAGTTGACAATGGCGATGGTGGCCATTCCGTCACCCACATACATGGATTTACGGAGATATACGTAACCGTTGGAGCCCATAATGGAGAATGTATGATAGCCCTGGGACAGCTGGCGGTACTGGGTCACCTCAGAAAAATCCAGTCCGGAGAAAACAGCCCGGTTATCTATATACACGGTAAATGGGTTATATCCGGTGGCGGCGTTTAACAGGCGTATTCCGCCGCGAATCCACTGGTTATTGTTGCAGAACACGCAGGGGATGGGATAATTGGGCCGTACAGGATAATTAGGGCGTACAGGATAGTCCGGACGTACCGGGTAGTCCGGGTAGTAGGGTGGCATGACGGAAAAATCAGGGTCGATTTCATCGTCAGGAGATGGAATTACTACATCGGTATCAGGATATGTGAAACCTGGATCAATCGGGTCTTCTACCTGGGTCATCTTAAGTGATGGTACAGAGTAGGGATTATTGTTATTCATATACAATGGTCCTCGGTTAATGCTTTTATGATAATATATGTCTGATATGCCGAAGGGGTACGGTAAAAAGCAAAAAAAGCCGGGAGCCATGGAGTTTGCTGCATACATGTTGCAGGGCCTGGCATGTTAATTCTGCCAGGCCCCTGTTTTACCGGCTTTCCGGTAAGGTTCTTGCGTTGGACGATGATCCTTTTAACTGCTTAAAAAAATCTCCTTTTGTATCGTTTATTTACTATAGGCTACTCTGCTTTTTGTGTAGTGTGAGTTGCATGCTGTTTTCTATATGTATCATTATCCTTTACCTGAAGTTCAGCATCTAGCTGCGCCAAACGTTTTTCTAACTCTGCCTGTCTCTCAGCGTCTCCATCAGCTTTCCTGAGCTGTTGAAGAATTTGCTTTTTTTCTTCTTTCAATTTTTTTATTTCAGCGTCTACCTTATCGGTATTGGTTGTGCATTGGGTTATCTTAGGTTCCTCTTCAGAAGGATGATAAATGCCAGATTCTGATGCTGACATTTTTCCATCGCCTTTCTCATAGGTATCAAATCTCTTGTGGTCGGGAATCCCGCTGCTTTGCGGTTTTTGAGCTTCACCCGTTTCTCTTTGTTCCAATTTCTGTGCCTCATCAGTAGTTACAGCCGGTGGCTTTGACAATGAATCTGCGGATACCGACGGATATGTAACAGGGGTAATGGTCATTTTCTTATCCTCCTCATGCATTGCTGGGTATTTTATTTCAATTTTAACCAATTACTAAAATATATCAATGAGGGTTGCCTGAGATGTCGTCTAAACTTCGTGAGATGACAAGCAGAACATTCAAGAAAAAGCAACCTCCCTGTAACTGCGTGGTTACAGCGCCGCTATATTTTTCCGCCACAGCTTCTATATTGGATAATCCGATTCCTTTTTTATACGCACCGGCATAAGGACAGCTATTTTCAACCTCCAGCATAAAAAAGTCTCCCTTCTGTTTTCCGGAGATACGGATAAAACAGCCTTTTCCACCTTGCTGCCGGCAGGCATGAATCGCATTGTCCACAGCATTTGAAAAGAGAACACATAAATCTAAGTCATCTAAATTGCAGGATGATGGTATTTTTACCGTGCATTCGACGCGAATTCCATATTGGATCGCGATGCTTAGTTTACTGCTCAGTAATGTATCTGTTACCGTGTTTCCTGTCTTACACGGGTAAGAAAACTGTTCCGGTATCCGTTCCAGTTTGTCCAAATAATCCTTTGCCTGCTGTATCTCGCCTCGCTCCAACAATCCGTTTAAGACCAGCAGATGCTGCTTCACATCATGCCGGAAGGATTGGGTCTGCTTATAACGTAAGTTGGATTCTTCGACATAATCCCGCTGTGAAGCAATTTCTTGCTCCAATAATTGACAGCGCATACGATTTGATACATCTTCTGATAATTTTTGACAGGCATACATGATACTAAACAGGCCCAAATATGCAAATAATTGTATCAACAATATCTGCCAATTATCTGCGACTGGCTTTGTGATTGTTTCGCCTTCAACGACAATCGTCATACCATACACCTGATTCAGAATATATTGTTCCACTATCACGATCAGAGAAATGGGAAGGAAAAATACCGCCGAATACTGATTAGGCAAACCGCCTCGCCATAAAAATTTTTTAAGGATTATCTGATAGATGACTGCTATAATCAGGAAAGAGAAAAAGGATTGTACTACGCCCAATACTGCCAATCCGAATTTCGCTTGAATCCAAAGCGGAGCTATTAAAAAAGTGACAGATGCACTTGTACCGCTTGCCAGATATGAAACTAATTTTGTGATCGTGGCTCCTAATAGTGACATAGTCAAAGGGATTTTTAAGAATATTACTCCCATTCCTAACAGGAGTGCAATTCTTGCGATGAGAAACAACAGCAATAAAGGCGCAGGATGTACCTTTATTTCAAGTACACTTACTAAAAGTGTCAGGCTGATATAACAGATATAGGGTACAAGTTTCTGCTTGTGTTCAGAAAACCGGAGAAAAAAATTAAATTCCATACCGGCCACAACGATATTGAAAATCACTAAGTAGAATATGTCATAAACAATCTGTGCACCATTCATAATTTATCCTCTTTCATACGGCGAAGGACAGCTTTTGAAAACTCCTGTCCGCGCAAACGGGATACGGGAATTTTTTCACCATTCGTTAAAATCGCTTGTCCATCGGCATATCCGACAACAAAATCCAGGTTGACAAAATAACTTCGGTGGCAGAGAAAAAAGCGGCTGTCAAGCTGTTGTGATAATTCCTTTATCTTTAAGGTACACTCATGTACAATGCCATTCATGTGAATTTCGATTCTGTGATTGATTGCCTCGCAGTAATATATATCTTTAAGGCGAAGAAGTCTGCAGGTGTTTCCTTTAGAAATTAATGATAGGCATTTATAATCAATATGCCGGAGATTATTACAAATCCTATCCATTGTGCGTGAAAAACGTGAATCATTTAAAGGCTTCAATAAAAAATCCGATGCTTCCACTTCAAATGCGTCATAAACATATTCATGCAGTACAGTAATAAAAATAATAGCGCTTTTTACTCCTCCCTGCCGCAATGTTTTTGCTACATCCATGCCGGACAGCCCATCCAGCCGTATGTCAAGGAAAATTATATCAAAGGTCTGTTCATGGGCAAGAAAGTCTTGTCCATTTTCAAATGGATGGACCCTATATAAAACAGACTGTTCACTAAAATATTGTTCTAATTTTTGTGTAATTTCAGAAATAATGTTTCTTTCATCATCTACTACCGCTATCTGAAGCATACTTCATTACCTCGCTAATGCTTATAACATACCAGTAAAATAAAAAATTCGCAATCTTGTTTGCGCCAAATGTCAATGGGACCGGCTGAAATGTACTTGTTTACTATGTCAAAATAATTTTTGCGTTGGCAGGGTTAAGCAAACTGAATTTTAGTGAGTAAGGATACAATTCTATCATCAGATTTTGAAAGGATCACCAAAACAAAAAAGCCGAAAACCCAGTAAAACCAGGCTTTCGGCTCTGTATCCAGTGTTCCTGAGCGGATTCGAACCGCTGGCCTTCCGCTTAGGAGGCGGACGCTCTATCCTGCTGAGCTACAGAAACACAAATATAAGGCGGGCCGTATGATACTCATGCGGTCCGCCTTATATAATAACCTAAGTGGTAAAAAAAATCAAGTCCTATTTTCAAATAAACATCCCGTAGAAAGACCCCGTTAAAACAGCACCGTACCCTGCATCCACACCTGTCCCTTAAAGCGCCGTCCTATCCGTGGCTCGCCTAACAGGTCCTGTTTGTTGATGGCCACATGGAATACCATGTCGTTGCAGTCCAGCTTCAGGTTATATATTTCTTCCTTGGTAATCCGGTTGGCGCTGGTGCTGATTTCCGTGATTTCACCTATGACGGAGTACTGGTCGCACTCTATGCCGCAGGGCATGAAACATGTCTCTATGATGGAGTACACATCTTCATGGGCAATCCGTCTGGATACCATGGAATAGAGGTCGATGTCCTCTATGGTCAGTGTCTCGATGGCGTCCTCGTCGCCGTGTTTGGCGGCTTCCAGGAGACTGCTGCGTTTTTTGGCAGCCTGCCGGGAATCCTCGGCCTGTTTTTCCGTCTTATTGACAGGCAGCAGCACCTTACCCTGGACTGCCAGTCCTGTAAGGGCGGCTCCCTTTGGCTGGACAGGCTGGCGGGCGCTGCGGCGCATCCTGTACTCCATGGAATTTTCCATGTAGAAGATCAGGGATATGCCCACCCTGTATTCATCAAGAAGGCCTGCATAAGTTTCACGCTCCGTGTGGCGCTGGATGGAACATTCCGCCTCAGAACTTACATCCGGGTTCTTGACATAGGGAAAGTAATACTCGCGGCTGAATGTTCCTTTGGGGCTCATCTCGCCTATCATGGCAACTCCCATGCCGGGGGCCACTTCCGTGCGCAGTTCACAGAACCTGCTGCCTTCCTGTTCCGCCAGGCGGCCGGTCATCTCCGCTTCTTTTGCCAGGCGCTTTAAAAGCTTCGCCATATCCTGTTTTTTCTGGTACATACTGAATCCTACTGTCCGCATAAACTTATGCATCTTGTCACCTTCTTTCACTTAAGATTTTGCTCACCTAAAACCGTACTCATACAAGAATGAGGCCAAAGGAACCCCTTCGCCTCATCACCTTTGCTCATTATATACTACTTCATAGGAGATTACCAGTATTTTTTCTAAATAAACCGTAAAATATTCGTGAAAATAAGTTTGGAAAATAGGGCGAAAAATGCGATTGATGTGTTAAAATTTAAACACTTTTTAGCTATTGACTGAAAATCGCGCCTGTGTTAGTATGGGATTAGCACAAGGCAAGCCGGTGGGATTTGCGTTTGCGGACAATTTTATATCATCGGAAGATGGATTCGGGAGAGACTGACCAAAATGTATGAAAGATAAAGAATACGCTTGATACAGCGTATCTGTGTATTATCAGCATACAGAACACAGCGCCGAAGGGGAAGCGGAAAACTCTCAGGCAAAAGGACCGGATACCGGACGATACTCTGGAGAGCATAGCACCGAAGAAGCCAAATCTTTCAGGTCCAAGGACAGAGCGCATGAACATCTTTTGTTCGTGCGCTTTCATAGTCTAATATTGTTAAGGACCAGACAATTTCATGAAGGAGGTAGTGATTATGGGAACAGAAACAGCAGGGGAGGGTTTGTTAAAAACACCTCTCTACGACACTCACGTAACGTATAAGGGCAAGATCGTACCTTTTGCAGGGTATCTTCTGCCGGTACAGTACGAAACAGGCGTTATCGAGGAACACATGGCAGTGCGTACCAAATGCGGTCTTTTTGACGTGTCACACATGGGGGAAGTGATTTGCAAAGGACCGGACGCCCTTAAGAATCTGAACATGCTCCTGACCAATGACTATACGGTCATGGCGGAGGGCCAGGCCAGATACAGCCCCATGTGCAATGAACAGGGAGGCGTGGTGGATGACCTGATTGTGTATAAGGTCAGGGATGACTGCTATTTTATCGTGGTGAACGCTGCCAACAAGGATAAGGACTATGCGTGGATGAAGGCCCACCAGTCAGGGGATGTTGTGTTTGATGATATTTCCTCCCAGGTGGCACAGCTTGCCCTGCAGGGACCAAAGGCAATGGATGTGCTTAAGAAGGTGGCGAAGGAAGAAGATATTCCTGAAAAATACTATACCTGCCTGTTTGACCGCATGGTGGGCGGCATGAAATGCATCATTTCCAAAACTGGTTATACCGGAGAGGACGGAGTGGAGATTTATCTGGCTCCGGAGGATGCGCCTAAGATGTGGGAACTGCTCATGGAGGCCGGAAAGGATGAGGGCCTGATTCCGTGTGGTTTGGGCGCCAGGGATACCCTGAGACTGGAAGCAGGCATGCCGCTGTACGGACATGAGATGGACGATACTATTTCTCCCAAGGAAGCCGGATTGGGAATCTTTGTGAAGATGGATAAGGATGATTTCATCGGAAAACAGGCTATCCAGGACAAGGGACCTTTGACCAGGAAGCGTGTGGGATTAAAGGTAACCGGCCGCGGCATCATCAGGGAGCACCAGCCTGTCTACATAGGAGAACAGCAGGTGGGTATGACCACCTCCGGCACACACTGCCCGTTCCTGGGATATCCGGCAGCCATGGCCCTGGTTGACATAGGGTTTAAGGATCCGGGGACAGCGCTGGAAGTGGATGTGCGCGGACGCCGCGTGGCCGCGGAGGTAGTGAAGCTGCCATTTTATAAACGGCAGTAATTTATGGGATATAATAAACAAGTTTTTAAAATATAATAAAGAACAGCATGTTCAAGGAGGTATTAAGAATGAATTTTCCAGAAGATTTAAAGTATGCAAAGTCACATGAGTGGGTAAAGACCCTGGAGGACGGCACGGTTTTAGTGGGAGTGTCTGATTATGCACAGGACGCTCTTGGGGATCTGGTATTCGTAAACCTGCCGGAAGCAGGGGACGAGGTGACAGAGGGAGAGCCGTTTGCAGATGTGGAATCCGTAAAGGCTGTATCCGATGTGTATTCACCGGTAAGCGGCACAGTGGCCGAGATCAACGAGGCACTGTTAGACGCCCCGGAATCCATCAACGAGGCGCCTTATGAGGCATGGTTCATGAAGGTGGAGAATGTAACCGGCACAGCGCAGTTAATGAGCGCGGCAGAGTATGAGGAATATGTGAAGACTCTGGATTAAGGGATTCAGGGCGGGGAAGGTATTCCATCCCATGAGAGGTGAGGTGAGATTATATGGGAAGTTATGTACCAGGTACGAAGCAGGAGCAGCAGGAGATGCTTCGTGAGATTGGATATGCCAGCTTTGAGGAGATGTTCTCCCATATACCGGATGAGGTAATGCTGAAGGAAGGGGTCAATATCCCTTCAGGACTCAGCGAGCAGGCAGTTAAGGCAAGAATGGAGGACATAGCCGGTAAGAATGTTGTGTTCCGCCATATTTTCAGGGGGGCAGGGGCTTATAACCACTACATACCTGCCATTGTTTCAAACGTGACGTCAAAAGAGGAGTTTGTCACTGCCTATACGCCTTATCAGGCGGAAATCAGCCAGGGCATCCTCCAGTCCATATTCGAGTATCAGACCATGCTCTGTGAACTCACAGGAATGGACGCCTCCAATGCATCCATATACGACGGTGCCACGGCTGCGGCGGAAGCCATTGCCATGTGTAAGGAGAGAAAGAAAACCACAGCCTATATTTCTGCGGCTGCAAACCCGGGCGTTATCGAGGTCATGAAGACATACTGCTTTGGCAGTAATACAAAGGTTGTTATGGTTCCGGAAAAAGACGGGGTAACGGATGGGGCAGCTCTGGAAGAGATGCTGAAGGCAGACCCCCAGGCCGCCTGCTTCTATGTGCAGCAGCCCAACTATTACGGCAATATAGAGGACGGGGACGCTCTGGGACGCATCGTCCATGAGGCCGGCGCCAAGTACATCATGGGCTGCAATCCCATGGCCCTGGCTGTTATGAAGACCCCGGCAGAATACGGGGCGGATATCGCTGTGGGCGACGGCCAGCCCCTTGGCATGCCTTTGGCGTTTGGAGGACCTTATCTGGGCTTTATGACAGCCACGGCAGCCATGACCAGGAAGCTGCCGGGCCGTATTGTAGGCGAGACAGCCGATCATGAGGGACGAAGGGCCTTTGTTCTTACTCTCCAGGCCCGTGAACAGCATATACGCCGTGAGAAGGCCAGCTCCAACGTGTGCTCCAACCAGGCATGGTGCGCTCTGACCGCCTCTGTATATATGACAGCCATGGGAGCAGACGGTATGGCTAAGGCAGCAGGCCAGTGCATGTCCAAGGCCCACTATCTCAGGGATGTATTAAAGGAAGCAGGGCTTGAGCCAAAGCATAACTGTGAATTCTTCCATGAGTTCGTTACCGTAAGTCCTGAGGGCGGGTGCACGGACAGCGCCCACATTTTAAGGGCATTGGAAAGCAAGGGAATCCTGGGCGGACTGCCGCTTTCCGACAGGGAAATCCTCTGGTGCGCTACGGAGATGAACACCAGGGAAGAGATGGATGAACTTGCTTCTGCTGTACGGGAGGCGCTTCACAGGGAATGCGGACAAAAGGAGGTGTGCGGTTCATGAAACTTGTATTTGAAAAAGGGTCAGCCGGGAGAAGACTGGATTTAATCAGTCCCTGTGACGTGCCACAGGTATCTTTTGAAAAAGCACATATCCGTGAGAAACAGCCCCGCCTTCCGCACATGTCGGAAAATGAAATAAGCCGCCATTATACGGAGCTGGCAAAGCGTTCCCACGGTGTCAACGACGGTTTCTATCCTCTGGGTTCCTGTACCATGAAGTACAATCCCAAGGTAAATGAGGAAGCAGCCGCTTTAAAGGGTTTTAGGGGAGTCCACCCGCTGCAGCCGGAGGCTACGGTGCAGGGTTCCATGGAAGTTTTATATCTGGCGGAGAAATATCTCTGCGAAATCACGGGCATGGATGCAATGACATTCCAGCCGGCAGCAGGCGCTCACGGTGAGTTTACGGGACTGCTTTTAATCAAGGCATACCATGTACATCATAATGACACCAAGCGTACCAAAATTATTGTTCCTGACTCTGCCCACGGAACCAATCCGGCCAGCGCGTCCATGTGCGGCTACGACGTGGTGAGCATTCCGTCCAGGGAGGACGGCTGCGTGGATCTGGAGCAGTTAAAGGCAGCGGTAGGGGAGGACACAGCCGGTCTGATGCTGACCAACCCCAATACCGTGGGATTATTTGACAAGAACATTCTGGAGATTACCAAAATCGTACATGATGCAGGCGGACTGTGCTATTATGACGGCGCCAACCTGAACGCGGTTATGGGCATTGTGCGGCCAGGTGACATGGGATTTGACGTGGTCCATCTGAACCTGCACAAGACATTCTCCACACCTCACGGAGGCGGCGGACCAGGAAGCGGTCCTGTGGGCTGCAAGGAAATCTTAAAGCCCTTTATACCTGGCGTGCGTGTGGAAAAGGAAGAGGAAACATACCACTTTGTGAAGGCGCAGGATTCCCTTGGGGATGTGAAGATGTTCTACGGCAACTTCCTGGTGGTGGTTAAGGCATTGTCCTATATCCTGACCCTTGGAAAGGAGGGCATCCCGGAGGCTGCCCGCAATGCAGTGCTGAATGCCAACTATATGAGGGTGAAGCTGTCGGATGTCTATGACATGGCCTACAACGAGACCTGCATGCATGAGTTTGTCATGAGTCTGGAGAAGATGAAGCACGACAAGGATATATCCGCCATGGATATAGCCAAGGCCCTTCTGGATTACGGCATCCATCCGCCGACCATGTACTTCCCGCTGATTGTACATGAGGCGCTGATGGTGGAGCCGACTGAGACAGAGTCCAGGGAGACACTGGATGAGGCAATCGAGGTATTCCATAAGATTTACGAGCAGGCCCTGGCAGATCCTGAGGCACTTCACAGTGCGCCCCACCTTACACCGATTGGAAGACCGGATGAGGTTACGGCGGCCCGTAAGCCGGTACTGCGCTATACATGGGAATGATGAAAATGAAATAGGACTGCCTGGACAGCCGGCATGTCCCTGGTTATGTATGAATATCCCGGATATCTGTACATGGCCGGGGAAGGGGCTGCCCAGGCAGCCTTTCTATAGAATGGAGACTGACATGATAAACAGACTTGTGTGGATGGAGACAGATAATACATACCCCTACCGGAATCTGGCCATGGAGGAATACATGACCCTTCATGTTCCCCGGGGAACCTGCATTCTGTATCTGTGGCAGAACCGCCATACGGTGGTGATAGGAAAGAACCAGAATTGCTGGAGGGAATGCAGGGTGAATTTCCTGGAACAGGAGGACGGATATTTAGTGCGCCGGCTCTCCGGCGGAGGCGCGGTGTTCCACGATCTGGGGAACCTGAATTTTACATTTATTGTGGGCGCCGGTGATTATGATGTTTCACGGCAGCTGGATGTAATACTGGAAGCCGTAAGGAGTCTGGGAATCCATGCTGAGAAGACGGGGCGCAATGATATCACGGTGGATGGACGCAAGTTCTCAGGTAACGCATTTTACAGAACAGGGGACGGCTGCTACCATCACGGGACCATACTGATACGGGCGGACAAGGAAAATATGTCGCGGTATCTGAATGTATCAAAAGAGAAGCTTGCCTCCAAAGGAGTGACCTCTGTAAAGTCCAGGGTGGCCAATTTATGCGAGTTTAAGCCGGATATCACATTGGAGGAAGTAAAATCGGCGTTGGTGGAGGCATTTTCCAAGGTTTATGGTCAGCCTGCCGTAAGGATGGAGGAAGGGGAGCTGCCTCAGCCGGACATAGATGCCAGGACAGAGAAATTTGCTTCCTGGCAGTGGAAATACGGAAGGAAAATCCCCTTTGAGTATGAAATGGAGAAACGGTTTCCATGGGGCAATATCCAGATCCAGTTTCATGTGGATGAAGGCATGATACAGGATGTGAATGTATTCTCAGACGCCATGGACCAGGAGATGATCGGGATGCTGGCTGAACAGCTTAAGGGCTGCGCCTATGCGGAGGAGGATATATGCAGGGCGGTAAAAGCCGTGGGAACGGACGCGTTTCAGGCAGGGGAATATACGGGCGCGGATGAACCGCAGTCATGCCGGATAAAAGAGGATATCATGACCCTTGTGAGGGAATCGCTGTAAACGCAGAACATAAATGGAAGAGAGGTAAGGTTTATATGGCTGACAAATTTGATTTGGTGGTGATTGGCGCGGGGCCGGGCGGATATGAGGCCGCCATTGAAGGGGTTCAAAAGGGAATGAAGGTCGCTTTGGTGGAAAACCGTGAGCTGGGAGGCACCTGCCTGAACCGGGGATGCATTCCCACCAAAACAATCATCCACACAGCAGAGCTGTACCATGAATTACAGTCAGGGCCATCCATCGGCCTGACGGTCCGGGAACCCGCGGTTGACATGGAGATGGTCCAGAAACGAAAGGATGAAGTGCTGGAACAGCTGAGAAAGGGCATTGCCTCCCTTATGAAGACCAACAAGATTTCAGTTTATTACGGTACGGGAACCATACTGGACAGGGAGCATGTAAAGGTGGCGGCGGCTGAGGATACATCAGAGGGAAAACCGGAAGGCAAACCGGAAGGTAAACCGGAGGTGAAATCAGAGGAACAACCGGGCGGACAGAAACAGGACCAGGTGGTCCTGGAAACCAGCCATATTCTCATTGCCACTGGTTCCGTTCCCGCATGCCCGCCCATACCAGGCTCATCCCTGCCGGGAGTGGTCACCAGTGACGGTCTGCTGGACAAAAAGGATATGTTTGAACATCTGATTATTATAGGCGGCGGAGTAATCGGTATGGAGTTTGCGTCTGTATACAGTTCCCTGGGCCATGGTGTGACGGTTATCGAGGCCCTGGACCGTATTCTGCCCACCATGGATAAGGAAATTGCCCAGAACCTGAAAATGATTATGAAGAAAAGAAATGTGGATATCCATACAGGGGCAAAGGTGGAGGAGATCCTTCAGACAGAGGATGGAAAAGGACTTATATGCCGCTATACGGAAAAGGACAAAACCTGCGAGGCCAGGGCGGACGGCATCCTTATCGCTACGGGACGCAGGGCTTATACAGGCGGTCTTATAACCGATGAAAGCAGCCGGGAAGTGAAGGATATGGCCATGGAACGCGGGCGTATTATCACGGATGAAAAATATGAAACCAGCGTACCGGGCATATATGCCATTGGCGATGTGACGGGCGGCATTCAGCTGGCCCATGCAGCCACTGCCCAGGGCAGAAACGCAGTGGCGCATATGGCAGGAGAGGATATGGTGATCCGTACGGATATCATTCCGTCCTGTGTGTATACCAATCCGGAAATCGGCTGCGTGGGAATCAGCGCAGATGAGGCCAAGGCCCGGGGAATGGAAGCAGTGACAAAGAAGTATATCATGTCTGCCAACGGCAAGTCCATTCTGTCCCAGCAGGAGAGGGGATTTATAAAGGTGGTGGCGGACAGCGGTTCACACCGCATCCTGGGCGCCCAGATGATGTGTGCCAGGGCCACGGATATGATCAGCCAGTTTGCGGTGGCTATGGCCAACGGGCTGACGCTGGAGGATATGGCTAAGGTTATATTCCCTCACCCCACATTCAGTGAAGGGATTCTGGAAGCTGTGAGGTAATGGAGCTTTGGCTGCGTTCCTGCTCTCTGCCTGCATTGATTTTTAAGGGATTGGGTATATAATACAGTAGGCGGACAAAATGCCGCCATAGGTAATGAAATACTCAGGAAAGGCGGGCAGGAATTTCATGTGCGGCAGATATCATTTCAGCGCGGAGTTATTAGATGAGATAAGAGATGTAACGGAGCAGAAGGACTGGAAACTGGAACTGGGAGTGCTGGACCGGGACATCCATCCGGGCGACACGGCGCCGGTTATTGTGGCAGCTTTGGAAGAGGCATCTCATGTACCGGCCCCGGCAAAGAAAGCCGGGGCAGCTTCTTACGCGGGCCGGGGCGGGAGTCTGCGGGTCTGCAGGCAGAAATGGGGATATCCCGGACCGGGCGGAAAAGGGCTGGTTTTTAATGCCAGGTCAGAGTCGGTGTTTGAAAAGAGGATGTTCCGGGACAGTGTGAGCATGCGCCGGGCAGTGGTCCCGGTTTCTTGGTTTTATGAGTGGAATAAGAATAAAGAGAAATTTACATTCACTAAGGAAGGGAGCCGGATTCTGTTCCTGGCGGGATTTTATGGCAGGTATGAGGACGGGGAACACTTCGTTATACTGACCACCCGGGCCAATGCGTCCATGTCCCCTGTCCACAGCCGTATGCCCCTGGTTCTTGAGAGGGAACAGGTCAGGGATTGGATTCTGGACAGCGCAAAGACAAAGGAACTGCTGGGCCAGGAACCGCCCCAGCTGGAAAGGGATTGTGAGTATGAGCAGCAGACCTTGTTCTGAGATGTATATGATATGAGCATATGGATGGGCTTATCTGAACTTCATTATCTGAAATTGGTTATTTGAATATGGTTATCTGAACATGAGGGCGCCTCCTTTTGACGTGAGTCTGAAAGAAGGCGCCTGCTGTTATGTTTTATGAAAGTTGGCCCAGAGCAGATAAAGCGGGGATAAGGTTTATCTGTCAGGTCTTAATAAATCCCGGTTTTCCAGCACATACTCCGCCACTGCCCGGTTGGTATCAATCCAGGCCCCATGGGACAGCATATAGCCTATAAGCTCACTGAGCATGTTTACCCGGCTGGCGCGTCCTATGAACTGTGGATGGAGGACAAAGTTAATCATCCTGCCTTCCGCTGCCAGGGAATCAAATTCGTCCTTCCAGATTTCTAACATTTCCCGGGGGGATTTCAGTTCATACCGTTCCGGAGCAGAATCCGTGTAAAAATCGTATGCGGTATCGTCAAAAATAGAATCCTTGGGAAGCTCTACCAGAGGAACCTGCCGGCCGTCTATGGTATGGATAAAGGGGCCGTCGGAGTCCCTCCAATTGGAACTGTATAGGTAGCCGTGCTCCAGAAACAGTCTCAGGCTGTAATCGTGTATCACGCCCCCCGGTCCGCGGTGTCCTGCCATGGACTGTCCGGTCAGATCCTTTATAATGGTCTCGCAGCGGGTCATGGTGGCATCTTCCTCCTCATAGGAAGTGGCGGTGGATTCCTCATGGAGGTATCCGTGAAATCCGATTTCATGGCCCCTGCGGCTGATTTCCTTTACCACCAGGGGATAATGTTCAGCAATAACGCCGGGAATGAAAAAGGTTGCCTTTACCCCATACACATCCAGCATGTCCAGGATTCTGGGTACGCCCTGCTTGGGGCCGTATGCGCCCCGGGATAAGTTGGTTATATGGTCATGGTTGCCGTCGCCTCTGGTGGTCCACATGGTCTCTGCGTCCAGGTCAAATGCCATCATGACAGCGATACGCTTGTTGTCAGGCCAGGTCATCATAGGGCAGCACCTCCTTTTTCAGGATTCTCCTGATGGGCTTCTGCCTGTGCCAGTACATACCGCGCCGCTTCCTCGCAGGTGGTAATCCAGGCGCCGTGGCGCTTCATATAGGCAATGAAGTTTCCCAGGGCGGCAATCCGGCTGGCGCGTCCTATCATCTGGGGATGAAGCTTCAGGATAAAGATTTTATTTCCCTCTTCCGCAAGGCCGTCGAACTCATCCTTCCAGTTTCCGAATACTTCCCGGTTGGTATACATGGAGCGCACAGCAGGGTCGCTGAAGGTGAAATAAAAATAGGTAAAGTCATCCATGGTAATATCACACGGCAGCTCCACCAGCGGAAGGACCTGCCCGTCCTTTTCCCATAGATATGCCCAGTCGCAGTCTTTCATGGAGGAACTGTACAGGTAACCGCGCTGTGCCAGCAGCTCAGGGGTAAATGGATGGATGATGCTCTCAGGACCCCTGTGACCCACGGGACGCCGTCCCGTGATGCGTTTCAGTATAGCCTCGCTTTTTTCCAGTATTTCGGTTTCTTCCTCCGCGGATATGCCGCGGACGGATTCATGCATATAGCCGTGACAGGCGATTTCATGGCCTCTGGCATGGATGGATTCCACCTGGGCAGTGTATTTTTCCGCAACGATTCCCGGTACAAAGAAGGTGGATTTAATATCATGGGTATCCAGCATATCCAGACACCGTTTCAGACCTTCGCGGGGACCGTACTGGCCCCGGGAATAATCCGTGAATCCAATGGTGGTACCTTTGGAGGCAGCCCTGGACATGCGCAGGTATTCTGCGTCAAAATCAAATGTGACCATGACAGCAATCCTGGCGCGGCCGGGCCAGGTTATGGCAGGTCCGTTTGTCCTGCCGTCTATTTCATATGACATGGTAAATTGCTCCTTTTATTCATTTCTGGTTTTCATTATAACATGGACAGGTGGTAAGTCAACCAAAGGCATGGGCCGGGTTGGATAAATCTGGTATTACAGAGTAAGAGGCAGAGTGAGAATCTGGGAAAAAAGGGTGGGAAAGGCCGCAGACAGGGGCATAAAAAAGCCCGGAATCTATTGAATCTGATGTATATTTATGCTATGATTATGCAAGTTCTTCCTTTAATAATGCCGGTCAGGCAGAGGGAAGGGGTAAGGTTTGCAGAAAGCAGACTTTTTATTTTTATATACATATAACAGAGAGGAGAATTATTATGAAAAAAATTGCACTATTGCTGTGCGCTGTTCTGACAGCAGGCGCACTCACCGCGTGTTCCGGCGGGGCAGATGCCACCACGGCCGTTTCTCAGACTGCCGCCCAGGAGGCTGCGGACAAGGACGGGGCAGGTAAGGATGCGGCGGATACCCCGGCGGCAGGCGCTGAGGAGAAGTCAGATGAAGCAGGAGAGAATTCCGCGGACACTGCCGCAGAGAATCCATTTTCCGGCAAAACCGTGAAGGTGGGCTGTTCCGCTACCTTTGTTCCTTTTGAATCCATCGAGATGGCGGCAGACGGAAGCAAGACCTATGTAGGTATGAATATTGATATTGTAAAGGCTGTTGTGGAAAAAAACGGCGGCCAGGTGGAATTTGTGGACATGCCCTTTAAGAGCCTGATGGCTGCTATCCAGGCCGGCCAGATTGATTTCTGCAGCGGCGGTATGGCGCCTACGGCAGAGAGGGAGAAAACACTGGATTTCAGCGAAATCTTCTTCTATCCCAGAAATGCCATTGTGTACAGGGCAGAGGATAATTACCCGGATTTGGATTCTCTGAAGGGTAAGAAGATTGCCTATGTGTTCGGAACCAACTACCAGCAGGTAGCGGAGAGCGTGGAAGGGGCGGAGACCGTTGGCATCCAGGGCAGCCCTGCATGTATCGAGGAAGTAAAGAGTAAGAGGGCCGACGCGTGTATCGTTGACGGCGCAGGCGCAACAGAGTTCTTAAAGAACAACGAGGGGCTTAAGCTGAGCCTTATGGATAAGGTGGATGATGACTGTTTCGCCATCGGTTTCCCCAAGGAATCCCCTTACTATGAGACATTTAACAACACACTGAAGGAAATGATGGAAAACGGAGAACTGGATGAAATTATCGCAAGCCATTTAAGCGAACAGTTTATCCTGGACTAAGGCAATGTAAAAAGGGGCTGCACATATGAAATTAGATTTTACCAGCGTTTGGCAATACTGGCCATTCCTATACCATGGAGCACTGCTCACCCTGAAGATTACGGCAATCTGCGCCGTGCTGGGGTTTTTGCTGGGCATCGTACTGGCTCTTGTTAAAATCAGCAAATATAAACCTCTCATATGGTTCGGAAGGTTTTATACATCCATTTTCAGGGGAACGCCTCTCCTGGTACAGCTGTGTATTGTCCATTTTGGACTGCCGCAGCTGCTGGGTTTCACACTGACCACCACCCAGTCCGGAATCCTTACATTTACACTGAACTCCGCAGCCTATGTCTCGGAAATATTCCGTGGAGGAATCATGGGTGTGGACAAGGGACAGTATGAGGCGTCCATGTCACTGGGGATTGGTTATGGGGACATGATGAAGGACATTATCATTCCGCAGGCTGTGAAGCACATACTTCCCAGCCTGGTAAATGAGGCCATTGCCCTGTTAAAGGAGTCTTCCATCCTGTCCTACATCGGTGCGGTGGAGCTTTTAAGGGCTGCGGACCAGATTACGGTCCTGACCTTCCGGTTCTTTGAACCCTACCTGGTCATTGCGGTTATTTACTACGTATTTGTCATGATATTGTCGGCAGTTGCCAGCCGTCTGGAAAGGTGGGTGAACAGAAGTGATAGAGTTTCGTGATGTGCATAAAAGCTTCGGTAACCTGGAAGTATTAAAGGGGATTAACCTGAATATTGAGAAGGGCCAGGTGGTTACGCTGATTGGTCCCTCCGGATCCGGTAAGTCCACCATCTTAAGATGCATCAACCTGTTAGAAAAGCCCACCAAGGGTCAGGTGTTCATAGACGGTACGGATATTACGGTTCCAAAGGCTGATATCCAGGCTGTCAGAAAGAATATCGGCATGGTGTTCCAGCATTTTAACCTGTTTCCCCATATGACGGTTATGGAAAATATGACCTATGCTCCGGTGAAGGTGAACAAGATACCAAAGGACAAGGCAGCGGAAAACGCCCTGGAGCTTCTGAAACTGGTGGGTCTGGTGGAGAAGGCGGACGCCTATCCTGGAAAGCTGTCCGGCGGCCAGAAGCAGAGAATTGCCATAGCCAGGGCCCTGGCCATGGAGCCGCAGATTATGCTGTTTGATGAACCCACCAGCGCCCTGGACCCGGAGATGGTAAAGGAGGTTCTGGAGGTCATTAAGAACCTGGCTCATACAGGCATTACCATGGCCCTGGTAACCCATGAGATGGGATTTGCCAGGGAGGTATCGGACCGCATCTGTTTTATAGATGACGGGCAGATCGTGGAGGACGCCAACCCGGATGAGTTCTTTAAGAATCCCAAGAGCGACAGGGCCAGAGGATTTTTGGAGAAGGTGCTGTAGAGAAGGCGCTGCAGAGAAAGCACGGATAAGGAAGGAGTAAGTCCTGAACGGATTGAATTTCTTCATTATGTTAAGAATACATGTGATTGTAAGGCGGACAGGATCCAAAGCCAACAGGTCAGTGAAATACACAGACAGCAGGCCGCCCGGGCATAATGCCCGGGCGGCCTGCTGTTATGTTGCATACTAAAACGCATTTTATGATTTCCCTAAATTAATCCCATCAGGCCCGGAATACCCAGCGACAGCGCCGGTATATAGGTAACGGCCATAAGCAGGAGGAACAGTACCGCAAAGTAGGGAAGCAGCGTTCTGGTCACCTGTTCAATGCTGATTTTGCTGATGCCGCAGCCCACGAACAGTACGGAACCAACAGGAGGCGTGATGTTGCCCAGGCACATATTGAAGATTAACATGACGCCGAACTGAATGTCAGTCATTCCTAAACTCTGGGCGATAGGAAGAAAGATGGGCGTAAAAATCAGGATAGCTGGTGTGATATCCATAAACATTCCCACAACCATCAGGATTATGTTCATCAGCAGCAGGATCACGTATTTGTTGGTGGAGATGGACATGATGCCCTCGCTGATGGCTGCCGGGATTCCTGAGTATGCCATGACAAAGGACATGGCGGAGGAAGCGGATATCAGGAACAGGATGATGCCGCTGGTACATGCGCTGCTTACAAGAATCTTCATGAAGGACTTCACGGTAAGGCTCTTGTAGCAGATGGAAAGAATCAGGCAGTAAAGCACGCAGATACCTGCGCCCTCAGTGGCAGTGAAGATTCCTCCCACGATACCGCCGATTACAATGATGATGAGCAGCAGGCTGGGGATGGCCTCCAATGTTACTTTTACGGCTTCCTTCATGGGGGTGCGGCCGGATACCGGATATTTATGCTTTTTGGCGTAAATGAAAGCCACCACCATGGAGCCAACGCCCATCAGGATGCCGGGAATGTATCCGGCCATGAACAGAGTGGATATGGACACGCCGCCTGCTACCGTGGAGTACACGATGAATGCGCTGGTAGGGGGGATCAGGAGTCCGGTGGGAGCCGAGGCAATGTTGACGGCCGTGGCAAAGGCAGGGTCGTAGCCCTCGTCCTTCTGGATGGGATAGATACAGCCTCCCATGGCGGATGCAGCTGCCACGGATGAACCGGACAGCGCGCCAAAGAGCATGTTGCCCACAATGTTGGCCTGGGCCAGGGAACCTGGAATCCAGCCCACAAACAGCTTGGCAAAGTTGACAAGGCGTCTGGCGATACCGCCGTTATTCATGATGTTGCCGGCCAGGATAAAGAGAGGGATGGCAAGCAGGGAGAAGCTTTCCACGCCGCTGTTCATCTTCTGCATGGTGATAAAGGTAATCTGGTCCCAGGACAGGCTGGAGACGGCAGTTACGATGGATGCGATTACGATACTGACGGAGATTGGGCAGCTGAGGAACAGCAGGATGCCAAATACCGCAAACAGAATGACTGTTGTAAGTCCGATACTCATTACTCATTCCCTCCTTCTATGGTGATTCCGGTTACATCCTCATAGATGTTGATAATCTGTGCCAGGATGATGAACAGTCCGGAGATGGGCGCCATGGCATATACCAGGCTTCTGGGAATCCCCAGCAGCGCGGAGAACACCTTCTGGGCGCTTAACGCCAGCTTGAATCCGCCGATGGTGATGACAAAGACGGCAAAGAGCAGAATCAGCACATCAATAACTGTCATCAGAATCCGGCGGCCTGCCGGGCTTAAGCTGTCACGCACCAGCACCAGGCACATGTGTTCCCTGGTGATGAAGGCATAGGCAGCTCCGATGAAACCGGTCCAAATCAGGAAGTAACGCACCAGCTCCTCGGTAAAGGCAGCCGGGCTGTTGAGCACGTAGCGTGTAAATACCTGGTACAGGACCAAAAGGGTCATAACGGACAGCAGCACAGTGGCTATGCCGGCTAAAAGACGGGTCATCCACTTTTTGATGACAGATAATATTTCATTCATGTGATTACCTCCCCTTATTCTACCGAATCAATGGTGTCAAGCAGTTCCTTCACACCCGGATACTGTGCGCAGTAATCGTCAATCATACCGCTTGTGGCCTGGCGGAACGCATCCTTGTCAACATCGTTTACGAATTCCACCCCCATCTGGGACTCTGCCTCCCGGATGGCCTCATCAATGGCGGCATCCCATGCAATCTTGTGGCTTTCCGTGGATTCGCGGGCTGCTTCCAGGATGATGTTCTGGTCCTGGGGGCTGATGGTCTTCCATACCTTGGCGCTCATGACCATTACGTCGGGAATCATGGCGTGCTGGTCTGTGGAATATACCTTGCAGATTTCGCCATGTTTGCCGGTGGTAAGTGCTGTTTCATTGTTCTCAGTGCCGTCAATAATGCCGGTCTGGAGAGAGGTATATACATCGCCGTAGGACATGGCTACCGGGATTCCGCCTAAGGCCTTCATCATATCAGTCTGGGATTTCATATCCTGTACACGGATTTTCAGCCCCTTTAAGTCAGCCGGCGTGCGGATTGCCTTGTTCTTGGTGTAAAAGGAACGGGCGCCTGAGGTGTAGTAGGTCAGGGTGACGAATCCGTCGTCAGAGGAGGAAAGGAAGAAGTCCTGCATCGGATCAGAATCCATTACATGGTAAAAGTCTTCCGTATCGTCAAAGATATAGGGAAGGCCGAAGGCATGATAGGATTCGTTGTAGGTGGCAAGGCCGGGAGCAGATACCTTGGTCATGGAAATGACACCGGCCATCAGCTGCTCCATGTTCTCGTTTTCGGAACCCAGCTGGCCGTTTGGAAGGATGCGGACCTGGATTCGTCCGTTTGTCCGTTCCTCCACCTTGTCTGCAAATTCCGTCATCGCAATATGTACCGTATGGGTTTCGCTGAGGCCGTGAGCCAGAGTAAGCACCATGGGATTTTCCGCTGAGGCCTCCGCGCTGGTCTTGGCGCCGCTCTGGGCGCACCCGGAAAGCCCCAGTACAGCCAGACTCAAAGCCGCTGCCATTGCTGCTGCAAATTTTTTCATTTTCAATATCCCCTTTCTATGTAGCGGCTTCCCCTCTGTAAGCGGGAGGAGAAGCGAATGCCTGTCTTTACATACCAATCAGGTCGAACTGTTCAAAAGATACGATCACCTGATAATCCTTCTTAGGATTAGGGTATTTAATCTGAACGGACTTAAGCCTCTGGCTGTAATACCATCCGCAGTCCGCATCCTCAAATTTTCTCCTGTGGAGGAAATGAGGAATGGTCTCGCCGTCTGCCTTAACCCAGTAAGGTGCTTTCTCACGGTGTATCATATCCAGATACAGCGTCTTTACGGCTGTCTCATAATGGCCTTCCTGATGGAAATCCAAAACAGTGCGTTCTCCGGCTGTCATGGTTATGGAGGTCTTCAGGAAGCCTCCCTTTTCATAGTCCATGGAAATGCCGTCGTCCTCATAGAGCTCAAACCGGCCGTCCCTGTCGGCCGCGCACAGGATTCGCAGGTGTTCTGCCTGCTGGGTCTTTAGGTTATCAAGCCTGTCTTCCGCCATGGGAATAATGGCTCCGCTTCTCACAAACAGGGGTATGGATCCCAGGTCCACAGGAAGCTCCACGGTGCGGCCTCCCTCATAGGCGGACCTTGTATAGAAATCGTAGAAGGTTTCGCCTTCAGGCAGGTATACCTTTCTGGAGACGGCGCCCTTTTCCACCACATTGGCCACCAGCAGGGAATCTCCCAGCATAAAGTCCACGCCCTCCTCGTAGCACTTCACATCCTCCTGGAATGCACTGCACATGGGCTCCATGATGGGAAGTCCTGTTTCATGGGCCCGCTCCATCAGTGAGTAGAGGTAGGGACTTAACTGGTAGCGCAGTCCGATAGCCTCCCGGATGTAATCCGTACAGTCGCCGTACATCCAGGGTTCTGTCACCGTGTTGTCGGTGTTGGTGGAGTGGATGGAGAAACGGGGCTGGAATATACCGTTTTGAATCCAGCGCACCATAAGCTCTGCTTCCGGCGACGGTCCGTAGAAGCCGCCGATGTCGCAGCCCTGGTTGGCTACGCCGGAAAGGCTCATGCCCAGGATGGTTGCAATGTTGTATTTTAAGGAGTCCCAGCAGGTCAGGTTGTCTCCTGCCCAGGTCTGGGCATAGCGCTGGATGCCGCAGTGGCCGGAACGGCACACGATATAAGGGCGGGTGTTGGTGAAGGTTTCGTGAATAGCCTCATCCGTGATATGGCACATGATATTGGACATGACGGACTTCAGCTGGCCGATGGTACCGCCCTTGCCCTCAAAATCACACCGGCAGTCCTTATCCACCAGGCTGTCATATTCACAGTTGTCGTTCCACACAGAGCTGGTGCCGTATTCCAGGACATTTTCCTTAAGCATTTCCTTCCAGTAAGTCCGGGTGGAGGGGTTGGTAAAGTCTGCGAACACTCCCTTGCCGCCCCACCATGTTCCGATACCGGGTTCATCGCTGCCGCTGGCCTTTATAAACATGCCTTTGGCTTTCATCTCATCCAGCCTGGGATGAATCAGGAGGATGCCCGGCTTAACGTTAGGGGACACGGTTACTCCTCTCTTTTCCATCTGAGCAAAGAATTCCCTGGGGTCCTTGAAGCGCTTTTTATTCCAGGTAAAGACGCAGCGCTTGATGCCTTTGTCCGTTTCCACGGTGCAGTAGCCGGAGGAAAGCTGGAAACCGTCAACCGGTATCTTCTCTTCCCTGGTGGTGTCGATGAAATCCAGGATAGCGTCATCGCAGTCCTTATCCAGCTCCGGATAGTACATGGAGGATCCCAGGTATCCAAGCGCATACCGGGGAAGCATGGCTGATTTGCCGGTGAGATCCGTATAGCGCTCCACGACCTGACGCACGGAGGGGCCTGCAATGAGGAAGAGGTCAATGTCGCCGCCGTCTGTCCGGTAACGGCTGTGGGGCTTCCAGTAGTTGCTCTTTTCGCGGCCCATATCAAAATCGCACTCACAGGTGTTGTGGTAGAAATACCCCACAGCCTTCCTGGTTCCGCGGTTTAATTTTATGTAAAAAGGGATATGTTTGTAAAGTGAATCGGTTTCCCTGGGGTTGTATCCCATGGCGTCTTTGGGGCTCATGCTCATGAATTTCTGGGCTTTGTTGAAGCTGCCGCTCTTCTCTCCAAAACCGTAGAAACAGTCTTCCGGTGAAATCTCACTGGTGTGAATCCGGCGGTGGTTGCTGTCCTCCATATAGGCTAAATCCACGATGTCGGCGTGAAGCAGGGTACCCTCTTTGTCATACACGCAGATGCGAAATGGCTCCTTCTCCACCACTACCTTCAGAATACGTCCCTCAATTACCGCCTCCCTGTCCCCGTCCGACAGGACTGCGTCTGCCGCTTCCACCCGTGTTCTGCGGCCCTTCAGGAAATCATCCATCCGGTCTTCCCATGCTGTCATCACAAGGCTGTAGGATTCCTCCGCGAAATCGCCGTCAAATCCGGCCCTGATACGCAGGATGGAATCTGTCAGAAAAAGAATGCGGATTTCCACACTGTTGGTCATCACTGAAAAGTAATTGTCCTTTTTGGCGACCGTGTAAGCATTCGTACAAACCTTCATAAATTGTTGCCTCCTTGTTTTATTTCAACCGGTTTTATGTTATTATCATATAGAATTAAGGCCGCCTAAACTAGACAATATTTGCAGTATTATGGTGGAAATTAAACATATCTTGCTGTATTAATTTGGAAGCGCTATGGTGTTTCCGTGTGTTTTACGTATATAAAAACATGGGAATTGGATATATGTACCAAAGAAGGGAGAAAGCGGATTGATAGACCAGGCTGGAATTATGATGGCTCAGGGAAGGAGCATTGCCGGCGAACGCATACAGGGAGTCAATGACAATATGTCAAAGTCCCATTATCATGATTATTTTGAATTATATTATCTGGAGGAAGGAGAACGGTTTCACATTATCCAGGACCGTCTCTACTGCATCCATCCGGGAGAATTCCTTATATTTTCCCCCTATGTGATGCACCACTCCTACGGCCAGGAAAATGTGCCGTTTAAGCGGCTTCTGGTGTATTTTTCCAGGGAGGAAGTGGACTCCGTGCAGCTGTTAAAGGTGCTGGAAAAGGGAACCGGGGTATATAAGCCGGACCAGCGGGAAAAGCAGGTGGTGCACCGCATGCTGGATGACCTGCTTAAGGAACAGGACGACCCTCAGGCTTATCATGAGGACTATATCCATACCCTGTTAAACATGGCCTTACTGACCATTGCCAGAAACATTCAGACACCGGTGAAGCCGGAAAAGCGCAACCGGATAACAGATGTAATCAGCTATATCCACCAGAATTACCAGGAGGATATATCCATAGACCAGCTGGCCCAGATGTCCTATGTGAGTCCCTACTACCTGTGCAGGGAGTTCAAGCGTTATACCAACAGCACCATTATCCAGTATGTGAATGTTACACGGGTCATGAATGCCCAGAGGATGTTTATGGAGACCAATAAAAATATCACGGAAATCAGCCGGGACACGGGATTCTCCAACATCACTCATTTTAACAGGGTGTTTAAGTCGGTCATGGGAATGACGCCATCGAATTTCAGGAAAATGTATAAGACGGAGGCCGGACATGGCAGAAGGACGATTTGATACGGCCCGGCCCGGCGGGAACCGGGCTGCAAAGACGCCGAAGGGGCAGCCCTGTGCGGGGATCAATATGCAGTTTTGCATCCTGTCGGCCCTGGGCATGTTTTTTGTGGTGGACGGGCATCTCAATAACAGTTATCTGGACATCGGGGGACTGGTGCCCTACTACTCCTTTCACATGCCCCTGTTTGCCTTTATCTCCGGGTATTTTTACAAAAAGGGAAGCGAGCACCGGCTGGGAGTCTATGCGAAGAAAAAAATAATCCGTCTGCTGGGGCCGTATATGGTGTACAATCTGATGTACGGCATGATTGCCCAGGGGCTCCACAGAGCCGGCTTTGCCTTTGGGGGAGATTTGAGCTTATGGAATCTGTTTGTGGAACCATTTATCACAGGACATCAGTTTGAATATAATCTGGCTGCCTGGTTTGTGCCGGCCCTGTTTCTGGTGGAAATGGCCAATGTGCTTTTACGCCGCCTTTTAAAGCGGGTGGATTCTGAATATGCAGTGTTTTTTTTGTACCTGTCCATAGGGGTATGCGGCATCCTTCTGGCATTATCCGGCCGGTATCAGGGCGGATGGCTTACGCTGGTGCGTATGATGTTCCTGCTGCCCTGTTACGGCGCAGGCACCTTGTATAAGGAGAAGCTGGAGGCAAGGGACAGGGCAGACAATGGGCTGTACTTGGGCATTATCCTGGCTGCCTGGCTGCTTCTGGCCATGTCCGGCCGCCCCCTCATCTACTCCGTGGCCTTCTGCAACGGCTTTACAGGAATCCTGCTGCCCTATGTCACGGCTGCACTGGGAATCGCGTTCTGGCTCAGGGTATCCCGCATCCTGGCCGGAGCATTTGGGGACGGCAGGTATATCAGGTATTTTGGCAGTCATACATATGCGGTGATGATGCATCACATCATGGCTCTCATGGTTCTTAAAACCCTGTTCGCGGCACTGGCAAAGTACACTGCCCTCTTTCCCGGATTCAGTTTTGAACAGTATAAGGCAGACCTCTGGTACTGCTATTTTCCCAAAGCTCTGCCTCAGTTCAGGGTGGTTTATCTTATGTGGGCCATTGTGCTGCCGCTGCTGTTCCAGTGGGTATTTGACAGGTTAAGGCTTCACTGGGGACGGGAGGCCCTGGGCCGTCCCCGTGCCGGCTTTAAAGGGTAACTGTGGTGGAGAACCAGGTTGTCAGCCGTTTCCTGATGCATCTGGTAGTAGGCGCTGCAGATGCGGCCGGCGATAACGTCCACGTTTTCTATGGATACATCCAGCACCATTACCAGGTACTGGCAGCTGCTGTACCTGGTGTACACATCTCCCATACGCAGGCTCTGTTTTATTTTCTCTCCCAGAATATCCATCTCAGTATCCCTTTTGTCCAGGGGGAGGAAACCGTTATTCCGGTCTGTCAGGGTAAACAATATGATGAAAGCCCTTTTCTTATCCCTTCTGAGGCGCCTTTCCTCCAGGCGGAAGATTTGTTTAAAGGTGTCATAATCCTGGCAGTAGGCTCCTGGCTGGGTTTCCTTTTCTTCCATTTCCCTGGCGATCAGACTCATATCGGGCTGTATGCCTGCCGGTTCCCTGGCCGGGGATATAAGGCTGTTGCCGTCCTTTAGGTTCCGAAGGCGCTTTTTTGCCATGATTTTCTGATCCGCGCAGTCAAACATATCCCGGTACCTGCTGCAGGTCCGGCTGTCTGAACTGTCTATGGTGATGGACAGCTTAATCAGGATGGAATCACCCAGCCGCACTTCCCGGAACCGCTCCTGAATCCGCAGGCATTCTCCGGCAGTCATTGATTCATCCAGAACAGAGGGAATGAAAATCACAAACTCATCTCCCCCCACACGCCCCACCAGATTGCGGCCGCTGAACATCTTTTTCAGCACATTGGCAATGGTGCACAGCAGCATATCCCCGGCAATATGGCCGTAACGGTCATTTACCTGTTTGAAATGGTCCAGATCCAGAACAATCATGGTCCCCGGCTGTTTACTGCGCAGATGGTCGTCCACCCTGCGTTCCATGGTGATGCGGTTATACAGTCCGGTCAGTCCATCCAGTTCCGCCAGGGTCTGCAGGGCACAATTTTCCTGCTCCAGCTGTTTGCGCGTCTTTTTGTAAATGTCTGTATGCTGTCTTTGTTTCATTTTACATCCCTCCAGATATCACGTTGTGCTCTGCTCTTTCAGAGCACACTCCAGAGCCCGCTGCATTTTCTGGCAGCTGACCGGCTTCATGAAGAAGTAGCTCACACACATTCTGTAGGCCTGTACTCCGAAATCCAGGTCGGAAATCCAGATAAGCCTCCTGGAGAGCGGCTGTGCACTGGCTGCGGTATCCAGGCCTCTCACGCCGTCCAGGGAAACGATGACCATGTCCCATTCCCTTCCTTCCAGGGCAGCGGCCAGTTCCATCCAGTCTTTACAGGTATTAATCTGTATTTCAAGGTATTTTTCCGAGGCCCATTTAAGAATGTAATCTATCATTAAGGATCGTTCTGACAGGTTGTCGTCACATATGATGATTTCCATGCCGTGCTCCCCCTTTCGTATATGGGTTCTTAGATTTAATTCAAACATAACGTTTTTCTGCTATATTTTCAATGGGGTGGCTTCATTTTGCAGGTTTTGGCCTGATTTTGCATTTGCCATACGGATTTGTTTTTTGTAAAATGAAATCAGGAAAGCATTTCTTGCCGGTATAGGGGAGGATTTTATGCAAGTTGCCATTATAGACGATTTAGCGGTGTGCAGACAGGATATAAAGGAATATCTGCTGCGCTATATACGTGAAAATTACCAGGGGGAGGAGCCGGAACTGGATGAGTTTGAAAGCGGGACCAGGTTCCTTGACGCCTTCCGGCCACAGGTATATGATGTGATTTTTATTGACCAGTATATGGAGGGGATGTCCGGAATGGACACGGCCAGGGAGATAAGGAAACTGGATGAGGAGGCTGCCCTTATTTTTGTTACCACCAGCAGTGACCATGCAGTGGACAGCTATGGGGTCAGAGCCAGCGGTTATCTGATAAAACCCTTTACATATGAGGCGTTTGGGGAAACCATGAGACTGGCCCGCTTGGGGAAGATAATGAACGCACGTTTCATTGCCCTGGGTGATGACAGGATATTGTTAAAGGAAATCCTCTGGTGTGACCGGGACGGCCATTATGTGCAGATCCATACGGATATGCAGGGGGTCCTGAGATACCGTGTGGCCTTTGCTTCTCTGGAGGCGGTATTGTCCGCCTATCCCCAATTTCTGCCCTGTTACAGGGGACTCATCATTAATATGGACCGCGTGAGGCGCATGGAGGAGCTGGAATTCCTTATGGATACCGGTGAACGTGTTCCGTTTCGCAAGCGGGACCATAAGGAAATCAAGAGCCGGTTTTCACAGTATATGTTCCGGCGGGCAAGGGAGGAGGATTTGTTATGATAGATATTGCCATGACATTACTGTTTCCATTTCTGGATTTTATACCCTTCGGCCTTCCCAGGTATTGGATTCACAGGGATAAATTAAAAATACGGTACAGGTATGTGGTGATGCTGCTGACAGCGGTATCCTGCGTGAACAGCGCAGCCTTCTATCTTATCAATCAGGGAGGCTATGAGGCAGCTGCCCGCTGGACTACCCTGATGCGGTACAGTTTTATGCTGTTTAATCTGATATGTTCATTTTTATTAATCAGAGAGCAGTTCCAGAAGCTTATGTTCACCTACCTGGTTTTAATGTCCTGGTCTTTCTTTGTGTTTGGCAATGCCAATTTCATTGAAAGCCGGTTTTTCTGGGACTTTTCAGACAGACACCCGTATCTCATCTATAATACGGCCAGGGTGGTCATTCTGCTTATCACCTATCCCTTTATACTCCATTTCCTGGGACATACCGTGAGGGAAGCCCTGAAGATGGAGGATAGGAAGATGTGGCAGTACATGTGGAAGATTCCGCTGTTTTCCACTTTGTTCGGTATGCTGTACTGCACGGTGCAGGATGTGTATGCCTATGCTTCCTGGCAGTTCCTGATTTCCAGGTATCTGATGCTGTTTGGAACCTGTTATGTATCCTATGTATTTTTGAGGGTTTTAGAAATATCCCGCAGAAAAACACAGCTGGAGGAGGAATTAAAGTATGCGGACAGGAGCCTTCTGGCCCAGAAAAAGCAGTATGAAACCGTATCAGCCCATATGGAGGAAATGAAAAAGGCGCGCCATGACCTGCGCCAGCATCTGGCCGTGGTTCAGTCCTACATAGAGAGGGATGACAGGGCGGGTCTGTCTGAGTATATTGAGATTTATAAGACAGAGCTGCCTCCTGATATCATAGAAATATACTGCCGCAACCAGGTGATCAATGCGTTAATTTGCTACTATGCTTCCCAGGCCCGCAGGCATAAAATCCGTTTTGAAGCCCAGGCAGATTACCCGGAGCAATGTCCTGTCTCGGATACGGAGGTGACGGTTATACTGGGCAACCTGCTGGAAAATGCGGTGGAGGCCTGTCTGCGTGAGAAGAATGGTAAATGCTCCATCCGGCTGCGGATATTCAGGAAAAACAAAAGCAGCCTGGTATTTCTGACAGACAACACCTGTTCCGGGACAGTGCGGTTTGACGCTGACGGAAAAACACCCCTTTCCTCCAAGCGGAAAGGGGTGGGAATCGGCGTATCCTCCATCCGGGAAATTGCGGACAGGTATGGAGGAGATACATTATTTGAACAAAAAGCCGGTATGTTTTATGCCTCCGTATGGCTGCAGATCCCGGAGGAGGCGGATAATTAGCCGGCCTTAGTTTGGAGCCAGGGGAATGATGACGGCGGCCACAAAATAAGCTATGATTCCGGGGCCGGAGCAGGCAAAGATGGCCCAAATAAGGCGGATGATGGTGGGGTCAATGTTAAAGTATTCTCCAATGCCTCCGCATACGCCGCAGAGCATTTTATTTATGTTTGAACGGTATAATTTCTTATCCATAGTTCTATCTCCTTTTCTGTAGGAATCTATAAGATTTGGTCAAAGTTTACAGCAATGTTTCCAACGCCGCATTCCAGTTCCATGGTGTAGGGAGCCTTGTTGTTGATGTGAGTTTCGTGTGAGAGCATGGTGTAGTGTTCAGCGCCCACATCAATGCTTCCCACACCGCACTCCACCTGGTAATTGTACCCGTCTTGGGAACCGGTCAGGTTAAGGGTCACATCTCCCACACCTGTCTCTACCTCCACGTCCCCGTTGACAGTGCCTGAAAATGTAATGGCGCCAACGCCTGTGTCAATCTCCAGTTTGGAGGTGGTGACGCCAAGAACCGTGCACTCCGCGGCGCCCATATCCAGGGACAATTTGTCAAGCCCGTATCCGGCCGGAATCAGAATCTCGATTCGGGGAGCCTCATTGCCCCGGCTGCGTCCTGATTCCCTCTTAACCTTCAGTGTGAATTCATCCATGTAGCATTGTGTGCGGTTATAGGTATCCTGTACATTGACCTGGATTTGGGAAATACCCTCTTTTTCTAAAACGCGGATTACCCCTTTGTCTATATCCACATCCAGTTTTCTGGCCTGTGCATAGGAGGGATCAGATACCGTCTTTATCTGCGAGGGGCCGCGGGAGCGGTCTGTATCATCCGGGTCATCCGGGTTATCCCAGTCATCCGAGGCATCCCAGTCATCCCAGGCATCCCAGCCATCCCAGTCATCCCAGGCATCCGCCCGGTCATCGCCCCAGCGGACCAGCCACGGCATGTGGTTGTGCCATACCCTGGAGGCCAGGCGGGACGGCAGGCTGTTTGTATATCGTCCTCCCATGGCGGCTGAGACAGCAGTGATGCCCAGACCAAGGAGAAGGAGTATCAGTCCGGTGATGGCGCATATCTTTACAAATCTCTTCATTTTATTACCTCCCTCGGTGAAGCAGGCGGCTAAGCCCATTGACGATACTTCGTATGACGAAAGGAACAAACCTTCCGTAAAACAGTACGGAAAGAGCCAGGCACAGGGCTCCGGCGCCCAGCAGGATCAATCCTGTGCCGGAGGCCATGAGTCCGTCCAGGGGATGGGAAAACATGTGGAACACACCGTAGGGAAGCATAACAATACCGCCCAGGAGCACTGCAAAGGTGGTGGCTCCAAGTGTCACCAGGACAGCTGTCAGAATGCCCAGGACTCCCGCGGCCAGACCCAGCAGACCGCCGCCAACACCAAGGAACACGGGAAAGGCCACAACGATGAGCACAGCCCATAATATGAGCTTTATCACCTTGCTGGTCCTGGGGGGAGGGGGATTGGAAGTTCCATTGTTCCCTTCTGTATAAGTCTCACCCGGCCCATGGCTAAAACTCTGCTCCTGGTTAAAGCCGCGTTCCCGGTCAAAGCTCTGTTCCCGGTCAAAGTTCTGTTCCCGGTTATAGCCCTGTTCCCTGCTGCCCCTTCCCTGGCCGCCGCTCTCCTGCTCTTCCGGCAGGTCCAGACGTTTTGCCATGGCATAGCCAGGATCACGGAACCGCTCATCCTGATATCCCTGTTCAGTGAATTCTCCGCCGCTCTCCAGATGTCCGGCTATGTCAGCACGGATGATGGCGGCAATCCGTTCAGGGCTTCCTAATTCCTGGATGACCTCTGCTTCCTTATCAGGACCGGCCTCTTCAAAGTAATCTGTATAGTATTGGACCGCATCGTCCTTGTCTTCATCCTGGATGTCCTGCAGAAGATATGCAAGCTCCTTCATAAACTCATCCCTGGTCATAGCTTCGCCTCCTTAAATATCTGGGATATCTTCTGTGAATAAGTTACCCATTCCCCCCGGTACAAATTCAGCTGTACCCTGCCTTTTTCCGTCAGCCTGTAATATCTGCGGTTCCTGCCGTCAATGGCCATATCATACACTTCCAGGCAGTCCTCCTTCTGGAGGCGTCTCAGCACCGGATATAAGGTGGACTCCGAAATATCAATGGCCTGCCGGACATCCTGGGTGATTTTATATCCATAAGTCCCTTCCGCATCCTTAGAGACAACTGCCAGCACAATAGCGTCTAAAAGCGCGGAGCCAGTGTTAAATATCATAAGCACCCCTCTGTTCTAAAAACAATATTATTAGTTGCGTCATATTATACAATATATAATATAGTTATACTATACAGCATATAGTATTATATGTCAACACAAGAAATTCAAAAGATTCTGTTATATTTTCTTAAGCCTCTTTAGAAACAATTTACCAATCTGTCAAACTTAAGACACAAATAGCCGGTATACTATAAGACATAAACAAGCAGTCAGAGCTTTTAATATAGATACCATACATAATAAGCCGGTGGGATTGGCAGAGGGCCTTTCTTACCGGCTCAACCTAATTTATGGAGTAATGATTGAAAATAAGAATGGAATCAGCTACAATGGAACAATCAAGATAAAAAGCAGGTAATAGAAATGAACGCAGGAATCATTGCCGGGCAGATGCTGGTTTTGTTTTTTATGATGTTGGCAGGTTTTATTGCCTTTAAGGCGCACATAGTCTCACAGGCCGGCTCTAAAAGCCTGTCCTCCGTTATCATTAATATCTTTAACCCATGTCTCATCATATCCGGAGTACTGAATAAGAAAATCACATACAGTCCCCGCATGGTAGCAGAGAACCTGGTTCTGGTGGCCGTGTTTTTTCTGGTACTCATTGTCCTGAGCCGTCTGTTCACAAAGATGATGAGGCTTCTGCCGGGGGAGGTAAACAGCTACCGTCTCATGATGATATTTCCCAACCTGGGGTTTATGGGAATCCCGCTGGTGCGCAGCCTGTACGGTGAGGAGGCTGTAATATTCGTGGCCTTTTATATTGTTGGTTATAATCTTCTGGTTTATTCTTACGGCATTCTTTTGGCTATGGGGACAAGGGATGATTGCGAAGACGCTGGAAAGGAAGCGGCAAAACGGGCCGGGCTTCCCTGGAAGAAGATGCTCAATATCGGAATGGGCGCCTGTATCACGGCAATTTTTATATTTGCTTTTCACATCCGGGTGCCGGAGCCGGCAGCTGATTTTGTGGACAGCATGGGAAACGCGGCAGTGCCCTTATCCATGATGACTGTGGGCATCATGGTGGCCCAGTCGGACTTAAAGTCCCTGGTAACAGACAAAAAGCAGCTTCTCTTTGCCTTTATCAGCCTTTTGGTCATACCGGCAGTCTGCATACCGTTTATGAGAATACTGCCTGTTGACAAGGTTTCTTATGGAATTTTTATTCTTTTGATTGCAATGCCGGTGGGCAGCGTGGTTATGCTGGTTGAGAAGGAATATGGCGCCACAGACGGAAGGATATCGGCCAAAAGCATTGCTTTGACCTCCATCCTGTCCGTGCTCACCATTCCTGTGATTACATATCTGGCATGACAGGAGACGGAAAAGATGGGGTGGCTGAACCATCCCGGGATGTACGGTAGATATTCATTCTGTTTCTGCGGGCAAATCCGATGACAGTCAGATTGTATTCAGCAGCCAGCTCCAGGGTAAGGTCTGTGGGTGCGGAGCGGGATACAATGACAGGTATGCCTGCCCATATGGCCTTTTCTGCAATGGGGCGCGGAATCCGGCCTGTGGTATATACGCTGGTGCCTGCAAAATCCACACGGTCCTTTAAGGCGCGGCCCACTGTTTTTTCAAAGGCGCGGCTACGGTCCAGGTCCTCTGTCATGTAAAGGACCGCATAGTCACGGCACAGCATTACGCTGTGGACATTGCCGGTTTTGCGAAACAGCTCCGAGGCGTCCAGAAGGTGCTGTGACAGAGAGAGTATGTGATCAGGACAGATGTGTAAATCCGGGAGGCGGACCATGGTGCGGTCCGTTTCCCGGATTTTCAGATCCGCCCGGTTAAGAGACGGGCAGATGCTTAAATCCATTATATCCTCAGGGGAGGAGATGACGCCTGAGGTATAAAGCCTGCCTAAGAGCATCTCCTCCAGATATTCCGGAATACAGTGAAGGACTTCTGTGCAGCGGCCGTTGATGTGGACGTTTAGGGAACATTCCGCCAGCACTTCGTCCATGGAGGGCGTTTCCCTGCCGTCTTCATACCGTATGACCGGATACTGTTTCGTGAATTCCATCATGTTTTATATTCCTTTCCATCACGCCTTTTGGATTCGGATTGCGCAGGCCTTATATTCCGGGATTCTCGCCAGGTCGTCCAGCGCAGCGTTGGTAATCCGGTTCACATTGCCGTCCGCGAAGTGGAAGGTCATGAAGGCCTCATGCGGGCTGACTTTCTGTCCCACCCGCGCGGTGCTGGTAATCCGGCCGCGTCTGGAGGACACAAGTACTTTGTCTCCATGGCTGATGCCAAGGGCCTTAGCATCCTCCTCGTTGACCTCGATATAGGATTCGCTGCAGATTTCATTCAGGCCCTCGGTCCGTTTTGTCATGGCACGGGTGTTATAGTGGTAGAGCATGCGCCCTGTGGTCAGCAGGATTGGGTACTCCTCATCCGGAAGCTCCCTGGATTCCTTGTAAACAGCGGGATAGAAATATCCAAGCCCTCTGGAGAATCTGCCCGCATGGAGTATGGGCGTACCCGGATGGTCTTTGGATGGACAGGGCCACTGCAGGCTCTCACCCGCATCCAGCCTGGCGTGGCTGATTCCGCCGTAGGACGGGGTTACGCAGGCTATCTCATCCATGACCTGGGCTGCGCTGTCATAATGGCAGGGATATCCCATCCTGCCCATAACGTCGCAGAATATCTGTATGTCATCCCTTGCCAGCCCCGCTGGTTCAACAGCCTTGCGGACCCGCTGGAGACGGCGCTCCGTGTTGGTGAAGGTGCCTTCCTTTTCAGCATAGCTGACGCCCGGAAGAACCACGTCAGCGTAGGCAGCTGTCTCTGTCATGAAAAGCTCCTGGACCACCAGGAAATCCAGGTTCTTTAATGCTTTTTCAATGTGTCCCGTATCCGGGTCAGTCACGATTGGGTCCTCGCCAAAGATATACAGTCCCTTTATGCTGCCCTTTATGGCTGCCGGAAAAACCTCGGTGGAGGTAAGGCCGGGCCTGGTATTTAATTCCACGCTCCACGCTGTCTGGAATTTGTGGATGACGTCCGGGTTAGCCACCTTCTGGTAGCCGGGGAAATCTGTTGGCAGGCATCCCATATCGCAGGCGCCCTGTACATTGTTCTGGCCCCGCAGCGGATTGATGCCGCAGCCCGGCCTGCCCAGTTTACCGGTCATCATGGCCAGGTTGGAAAGGCTCATGACGCCTTCTGTGCCGGTGGAATGCTCTGTCACGCCCAGACAGTATATGATGGGCGCCTTGCGGGCGCCTGCGTACATCCGGGCAGCCTGTATCAGGTCCTCCTGACGGATGTGGCAGATTTGGGCCACCTTCTCAGGGGGATAATCCTCTAAAATCTGTTCCAGGATTTCAAAGCCTTCTGTCCGGGAGGATATGAAATCCATATCAGCCAGGCCTTCCTTTAATATAATGTGCATCATACCGTTGGCAAAGGCCACATTAGTGCCCGGCTTTATCTGCAGGTGCAGGGCCGCGTCATTTGTCAGGTCAATTTTCCTGGGATCCACCACAATCAGTTTGGTGCCCCGCCTGACTGCGCGGCGTATCTGAGTGCCTGCTACGGGATGGGCTTCGGTTGGGTTGGAGCCTACAAGGAGAATCACATCCACATCTCCTGTAATATCCGCAATGGGATTGGTCATGGCGCCGGAACCAAGGGTCATGGCAAGACCGGTCACAGAGGCAGAGTGGCAGATACGGGCGCAGTTATCCACGTTGTTGGTGCGAAAGGCAGCGCGCATCATTTTCTGGAACACGAAATTGTCCTCGTTGGGTGCTCTTGAACAGGAGAAACCGGCGATAGCGTCATTGCCGTACTTTTTCTGAATTTCCCTGAACTGTTCTGCCATGTAATCCAGGGCTTCATCCCAGGAAGCCTGTTCAAGCTGCCCGTTCCTTCGTATGAGGGGATGGGTCAGACGGTCGCCGGAGCCCACGAATTTGTAGGAACCGAATTTGCCCTTTACACACAGCAGATTGTGGTTGGACGGCCCGTCAGCCGGTTCTGCGCCCACGATGCGGTTGTCCTTGACCAGCAGATCCATCTGGCAGCCGGTGGCGCAGTGGGGGCATGTGGTCCTGACCTTCCTGACCTCCCAGCTGCGGTACTTCTTGTGGTCCTTGGCTGACAGGGCTCCTGTGGGACAGTGGGAAACGCAGTTTCCGCAGGATTCACAGGTGGTCTCAGACCAGGGCCTGCCGTAGGCAGTGGTGATGATGGTATCAAAGCTGCGGTCCTTCAGGCTGATTACGTTTCTGCACTGCAGCTCTTCGCATATCCGTACGCAGCGCCGGCACATGATGCAGAGCTCCGGATTGTATTCAAAGAATGGACTGGACGTATCCTTTGGGGCATTTACCCGCTTTCCCCTGTCATAGCTGGTATACTCCACACCGTATTCCATACAGTAATCCTGAAGCTTGCAGGAGCCGTTCTGAGGGCAGGAGAAGCAGTGCTCCCGGTGGTTGCTCATAAGGAGGTCCAGGACAAAGCGCCTGGCTTCTATCACCTTCTCTGAGCGGGTGGAAATGACCATGCCTTCGGTGCAGTGCTCGGAACAGGCAGTGACAAGCCCTTTTTTCCGTCCGCCGTCCACTTCTACCACGCACATGCGGCAGGAGCCGTCAGGAGCCAGTTCTTTCATATAGCACAGGGTGGGTATCTGGATTCCCAGCCCGGCGGCAGCTGAAAGTATGGTGGTCTCCGGCGCCACCTCGCATGGTATATGGTCAATTTCAATATGTATCCTGGTATCCGGATCTATATGGTGAGACATGCTTTATTCCTCCCGTTTTCATGACATGCGCAGGCTCCCGCAGGGCAGGCGCCTCCGTTTATATGTGCTTCAAAGTCGCCTCTGCGGTGGCGGAGGGCAGACATCAGGGCAACATTCACAGACTGGCCCAGGCCGCAGGCCGAAAGCTGGGACACCTGCCGGGCCATGTATTCCAGGCGTTCCACATCCCCGTCCTTAGCCCTGCCTTCCACGAAATCCGTGAGGAGTTCCAGAATACGGGTCGTGCCCAGACGGCAGGGAGTGCATTTTCCGCAGGACTCATGGACAAAGAATTCAAAGACCTTCTGTATATATTCCACGATACAGACACTGTCGTCCAGGACCACAATGGCGCCGGAACCCACTGCCAGTCCCTTAGGTGCCAGGGTCTCATATGTATAGGGCGTATCCAGCTGTTCGGGAAAACCGATGGGTCCGGACTGGCCGCCCATGTGGAAAAATCCGGGTTTTCTGCCTGTAGACGTGCCCCCGCCGTATTTCTCATCCATTATCAGCTGGCGCAGGGAAATGCCAAGGCCCACCTCGAACACGCCTCTGTTTTTTACATGACCGCTTATGGATACCAGTTTGGTGCCGCCGCTTTCAGCCGTGCCGTAAGAAAGGAACTTCTGGCTGCCCTCATCAAGGATGATGGGCACGCAGCACAGCGTCTCCACATTGTTGACCAGGGTGGGTTTGCCGTACAGACCTACTTCGGCCAGATGAGGCGGTTTGATTCTGGGCCGCCCTGTTTTCCCTTCGATGGAGTTGAGCATGGCGGAATTCTCGCCGCATACATAGGCTCCCCCTCCGGAAACCACGGTGATGCTGTAATCAAAGCCCGGAACGCCCAGGATATCTTTTCCCAGGTATCCCGCATCCTCTGCATTTTGCAGGGCTGTCTCAAAAATTTTCTGTATCCTGCGGTACTCTCCGCGTATGTAGATATAACCCTGTTTAGAGCCGAATACATATCCCGCAATGAGCATGCCTTCTATGACGCTCAGGGGCGTTTCTTCCAGCAGCACCCGGTCCTTAAAGGTGCCGGGCTCTCCTTCGTCCGCATTGCATACAATATACTTTGTATCCCCTTCGATCCTGTATAAGCTTTTCCATTTCCGCCCGGCAGGATAACCGGCGCCGCCCCTGCCCTTTAGGTTGGAGCGGCTGATTTCTTCCAGGATTTCTTCTTTTTCCATGGACAGAGCCTTGCGTATGCCTGAAAATCCTCCCAGAGCTTCAAACTCAGGGACAGATACAGGGTCCATTCTGCCCACGCGTCTTAATAAAACAGATTCTTGTATTTCCATGTAAGTGTTCTCCCCCAATTATTGATTGCGTTTACCGGACCTTAAGTCAGCCAGAAGCTGACGTATTTTCCGGCGGTCCAGATTCCCGTATACCGTGTCCTTAACCTTGATGACAGGCCCTATGTCGCAGGCTCCCACACAGGGGATATAGTGGTAGGCAAAGACACCGTCCTCTGTGGTTTCGCCTATGCCCACACCCAGCTCCTCCTTCAGAATCTGCGCGATTTCCTCAGAACGGGAGAAATGGCATGGGGTGCTGTTGCATACCTTCAGCACATACCTGGCCTTTGGTTCTGTCTTTAACATGGCATAAAATGTTATGATGTCATATACCCGTGTGGGATTCATTCCCACTTCCTCTGCCACCAATGCAGCAGTTTCCTCATCAATGTAGTTGTAGCCTGAGGCGTTTTGCAGCTCATAGAGGATAGCCAGAAGGTGTTCCTTGTCCCCTCCGTTGTCCCGGATGATAGCCCTCTTTTCCTCGGCGGTCAGTTGGCTGGTGATTTCCATGCTTTATTCTCCTTATGTCCGTTTTCTGAAATAATGTGTATCCATAAAGACTAACCTAACAAATATGGGCAAAATAGTCAATAAAAGTTAAATTAATAACGCGGAATTTGTTGAAAATGCGAGGCGGACAGTGATATTAATTGACATTTTTCCAAGATATTTGTCTGTGCAGGACTGCTGCGTTCAAAATCGTTTTAAATGGAGCCTGACTATAAACTTTAACCGCAACCGTACGATAACATAAATAGAAATAAGAAACCCCAAAAACCCTATAACACCAGTGGGAGGTAAACAATGAGGATAAATTTTAATGCAATCCAGCCTAAAAACACCATTATCAATGCGGCAAGGGTAAACGCCTCCTTTGCAAAGAATAATAGCAGAACCGCAAAATCTGCCGGAACCGGGCGCAGTGACAGGGCCGATTTCTCGCCCCAGGGAAAGCTGATGAGCATGATAGAGAATCTGTCAAAGCAGAAGCAGACCATCATTGACAGAAAGAATGAACTGGTGGAGAACACCTTAAAAAACGGCGGTAAGGTGGATGACATCAAGGACCAGCTTAAAAACTACGGAAAGCAGCTGGCCGACCTGGATAAACAGATAGCAGGACTGTATGCCCAGCAGGCCAAGGCATGTGTGGAACCGGATGACAAGAAAAAGACGGACAGGACTGACCCTTATAAGACGGAGGAACAGCGCGAGGTGGAGCGTTTAAGCAGTCTGGCCAATGTATCGGACGGTATCAGGAATGCTGAGAAGATATCCGCCGTAAAGGACCGGGTTGAGGGTGAGATGCATGTGAAGGAAGCTGAGGTCAGCCAGGGCGGTGTGCATGTGGATGCCCTGGTCAGCAAAGGCATGGGCGGAGCTGCCAATGTGGCGGACATGATTGACAATGAGACGAGCGCATTAAAGCGAAAGGAGATGGAAATTGCGGCGCTGGGAGACCGGGCTTCGGCCCTTGGGGACAGCCAGGCAAAGAGCCTTGGAGACAGCATGGATGCGCTGGAGGAGAACCGGGAAGCGGATGATCCGGTAAGGGAAGACAAGGCAGAGGAGAGCCGTGAAGAAAACAAGACGGAAATCCGGGCAGAAAACAGCACAGGCATTTGGACAGAGGAAAGCGGGAATGCAAAAAATACAGGTTCCGGAAAGACGGATACCGGAACCTTAGTTTCATGATTTATAGAATGGATTTATCAGGACAGACCCTGTCCGCGGCCAACTGTAAAATATAATATGACAATAATAACCGCCGGAGCCAGGAATTTTACCAGAAAGGCCCACAGGCGTTTCCAGGCCATGCTGTGGCCTGAGGCTTCAATTTCCTTTGAGGCGTTGTCTGTTCCCCAAACCCAACCCACGAACAGACAGAAGCACAGGGCACCCAGGGGAATCATCAGATTGTCAGTGAATTTTTCCATGACAGCGTTCATGGGGAGATATTGGACGCCGTTGGTAAAATCAAACCACGGCAGCTTTATGTCCATGGCTCCCTGGGACAGCGAATAACCTGCGCTTAAGAATGACATGGGAATCACAAGGAGCAGGGTTGCTTTTAACCTGGCAAAACCGAATTCTTCCGTAAGCCATGCGATGCAGCTCTCAAGGATGCTGATGGCGCTGGTCAGGGCTGCCACGAACAGCAGGAGGAAGAAGGCAAAACCAAAGAACACGCCGCCGGGCAGACGGCTGAACACCTCAGGAAGAGCCATGAAAGCAAACCCGCCTCCCATGCCCATGGCTTCGGGACCAGCCGTAATATAAACCACAGGTACAATGGCAAGTCCGGACAGGAGGGCCACAAGGCTGTCCAAGATACAGATACAGCCGGCGCTTTTGGCCAGATTCTCTGTCCTTGGCACATAGGAGCCGTAGGTCACCATGATGCCCATTCCCACACTGAGGGAGAAGAAGGCCTGGCCCAGGGCGGCCACCACGGTTCCGCTGTTGAATTTCGCAGGGTCCACTGCCAGCATATATTTAAGGCCTTCGGCGGCTCCGTCCAGAGTTACGGCATAGACCACAATTCCGGTTAAGAGCACGAACAGGCCGGGCATTAAAAATTTACTGACCCGTTCAATTCCTTCTGATACGCCCCGCACAACCACGTAGATACACAGAAGGAGGAAGGCGGCGCCCCAGAGAAGCGGTTCTGCGGGCCGTGATATAAAATCTGCAAAATAAGCGGAAAATCTGCTGCTGTCGTTTCCAAAGGCACTGAAATCCGCCCCGGTAAGGTACACCGCAATGTATTTCATCACCCATCCTCCCACTACACTGTAGTAGGACATGATTACAAACAAGGTCAGGACCCCGATGCCCCCGGCAAAGCTCCAGCGCGGGTTCAGCCGGCGGAAAGCGCCCACTACATTTTTCTGGGTGCTGCGCCCGATGGAAAGCTCTGCCAGCATGACCGGGAATCCTACGAACAGGACAATCAGCGCATAGCAGATTAAAAACGCCCCGCCGCCTCCGGCGGCCACCTTTCCCGGAAATTTCCATATATTTCCCAGTCCCACAGCACTTCCCGCAGCGGCCAGTATAAAACCTATGTTGCTGGCCCATTGGCTTCTTTTATGTTCCATTTTCAAAATCCCTCCATTATATCCATCATATATCTGGCATATATCTACACATATCCATCAAAAATCCCGGCCATATGCCGGGAAAATAACCTTGTTTATTCTATCACAATGCCCTGGCACCGTCCATTCCTTTTTTACAAATTAATACAGTCCAGCCGGCCTCGACAGTGAATAGATTTTTTCTATCTGATTTTCTGCCTGTTCGTTTTTTTCTATACAGACTGTCTGTATATTGACTTAAGGGCCGGTGCTCATTATAATTCAACAATGGTAATTGCTGTCCTTCAGAGGAGGACAGGATAGTGATACAAAATACGATTAAGAAAGGATACGACCACAGATGAGAAAGAAAATAGTTGCCCTGTTAATGGCGCTTACCATGGTACCGGCCCTGGCAGCCTGCGGCAGCAGCAATGGCACAGGCAATAATACCACAGGCAATAATACCGCCGGGGCTCCTGCCGAATCCCAGACCAGGGAAACCACCGCAGCCCGGGAGAATGAAGTCGGGAGCCAGGGGGAGACTAAGGCAGAAACTAATGCAGAATCAAAGGCAGAAGCACCGGCTCTGTCCGGCACCATGAAGGTAGTGGCCACCAGCGAGAATTATGTAACACTGTTTGACAAATTCACAGAGGATACCGGTGTTAAGGTTGAGCTGCTGTCCATGTCCTCAGGAGAGGTGCTCTCCAAGCTCCGTGCGGAGGGCGGCACACCATCTGCCGATTTATGGTTTGGAGGCGGCATTGACGCATTCATGAGCGCGAAGGACGACGGACTGTTAGAACAGGTTACCTTTGACGCTTCTGCGGACCTGGCAGAGGACTTTAAAGACCCGGAGGGCTACTGGTATTCCAAGGGAATCACCATCGTAGGCTTTCTGCTCAACGACGGCCTTATGGAGGAGCTTAATATAGAGGCACCTGCCAGCTGGGATGATTTGTTAAAGGCAGAATATGAAGGCGAAATCATCATGTCCAACCCGGCTGTATCAGGAACCAACTATGCTGTGGTCAATGCCCTGCTTCAGGCTAAGGGTGAAGAGGGTGGCTGGTCCTATTTTGAAGGTCTGAATAAGAATATAGCTTACTATGCAAAACGCGGATCCGATCCTAAGAATAAGGTGACCACCGATGAATATGCCATCGGAATCACATACATCGACGGCACCATCGAGTCCCTGTTAGACGAGTATGATGTGTCCATCGTTTACCCGGCGGACGGTATTCCATGGGTTCCCGAGGGAGTGGCGGCATTTAAGAATGCAGAGAATACAGACGCGGCCAAGTACTTTATAGAGTGGCTGTTCAGCAGTGACGAGAATCTCCGGATGCTGGCAGAGATTGACCAGAAGAACAGCGTAAAGACCATTAAGCCGTCCCTGGAAGGACTGGACCTGGGATATGACGCAGGCATGCTGATGAAGGAGGACCTGTCCCTGTTCGGTGAAAAGCGTACGGAAATCCTGGAGCATTTTGAGGCGCTGATGGGAGATAAGGCAGCAGATGAATAGGTTTGACAGCATCCATAGAGATATGAATACAAATAAACACGGAAACATGCATGAAGACATGTATGGCAAAAGGGCATCGAAAGATGTCCTTTTTGGCATTGCAGGATATGGGGCGGATAAACTGCTGCTGGCAGTTCTGCTGGCCAGCGTTTTCCTGTTTGTGTTCTGGCCCATGCTTTGCATCCTGATACGGAGTCTGTGGGACGGAAAGGGCATAAGCTATGACGCATATGCTGCTGTCTGGAACCAGTACAGGGGAAATCTCTGGAACAGTGTGTTCGTGGGTGTCTGCGCATCCCTGCTGTGCACTGCCTTTTCCACGGCGGCAGCCCTGTTCCTGGCCACAAGACGGGGAGCTGTCAGGATGCTCTGCATGGCCCTTCTGCTGATTACCATGGTCTCCCCTCCCTTTGTCTCCTCCCTGGCCTATATACAGCTCTATGGACGCCGGGGATGGATTACGTACCGGCTGCTGGGGCTGAGCTGGGATCCCTATAACTGCTGGGGAGTTATCCTGATGCAGAGCCTTTCCTTTGTGCCTTTAAATGCCTTGTTCCTGGGGGGAATCCTGACCAAACTGGATGGAGACAGCATACGGGCAGCCAGGGATTTGGGAGCCAGCCCCAAGGCCATTTTGGGGGACATTGTACTGCCTCTTATACGGCCGGGAATCTGGGTGGCCCTGCTCCTCTCTTTTGTCCGTTCCCTGGCGGATTTTGGGACGCCGGTCATCATTGGCGGAAGGTTCAGCACTATTGCGTCAGAGATATATCTCCAGCTGGTGGGATACTCTAACCTGGAGAAGGCATCCGCCATGAATATGGTTCTGATGCTTCCCTCCATAGCTGCGTTTTTCCTCTACCGGAAACTGATGAAACGTTCGGATATGCTGACAGAGGGAAGCAGGGGGAGGCAGGAGCCCCTGGCCCTTTCACTGGGAAAATGCGGGGCGGCCGGGATTCTGGCAAACCTGGGAAGCATACTGTTCTTTTTTATGATGGCTCTGCAGTACGGATGTATATTCATATCCGGTTTCCTCAAAAGCACCAGGGGTGTGTATTCCTTTACCACCCGGTATCTGGAACAGATGGTCCGTTTTGACCTGGACACCATGGGGCGCAGCGTGGCATATGCGCTCATTGTATCCCTGGCCGGAACCCTCTTTGCCATGCTGTTCGCCTATTACATGGAGCGGAGACAGATTCCGGGCCGGAATTTTCTTGACTGTCTGGTCACGCTGCCCTATATGCTGCCGGGAACCTGCTTTGGAATCGGCTATATCCTGGCCTTTAATTCTCCGCCCTTAAAGCTGACAGGCACTGCCCTCATTGTCATCTCCAACATGCTGTTTAAACAGCTTCCAACGGCCACAAAGATATGTTCGGCCACCCTGACCCAGGTGCCCAGAGCACAGGAAAAAGCAGTGCGGGACCTGGGCGGGGGGCAGCTGTCAGTGCTGAAGACCGTAATACTGCCCGGCCTCAGACCGGCCTTTCTCAGCTGTTTTGTGTATAATTTTTCCAGCAGCATGACTACGGCCGGAGCAATCCTGTTCCTCATAGATCCGGGCCGCAAGCTGGCAGTGTTCAAACTTTTTGATGCGGTTTATACCGGAGACTACGCCCTGGCCTCTCTGATTGCCACCAGCATCATCCTGGTGGTGCTGGCAGTGGAAGGCATGGCTTATTTAATAACATGGAAGGCAGGTAAGCGACGTGTATCTTGAACTTGACCATTTGAAAAAACACTTTGACGGCAGGGAAGTGGTGCGGGATTTATCCCTTACCCTGGAACAGGGCCAGCTTCTGTGCATCCTTGGGGCGTCAGGGTGCGGGAAGACTACGACCCTCAATATGATAGGAGGCTTCCTGGAGCCGGACAGCGGACGGGTGCGGCTGGACGGTGAGGATATTACCCGTATCCCTCCGGAGCAGAGGCCTGTGACAACCGTATTCCAGTCCTACGGCCTGTTTCCACACATGACAGTGCTTCAGAATGTGATTTACGGCCTGAAATTCCGGGGAGTGAAGCGGGAGCAGGCCCGGCAGAAGGGGATGCGTTATCTTGATATGGTGGGGCTTGCAGATTATGCCTCGGCCTATATCCAGGAAATCAGCGGAGGACAGCAGCAGAGGGTGGCCCTGGCAAGGGCGCTGATTGTGGAGCCCAAGCTGTGCCTTCTGGACGAACCCTTCTGCAACCTGGACGCTGCCCTGCGCACCAGGATGCGCCATGAGCTGAAACGGCTCCAGAAAGACCTGGGGCTGACCATGGTGTTCGTCACCCACGACCAGGAGGAGGCCATTATCCTGGCAGACCGCATCGCTATCATGGACCAGGGCGAGCTGGTCCAGAATGACGCGCCCCTGGACCTTTGCCGGAGGCCGGCCAGCCCGTTTGTAGCTGAATTCATGGATCTGGAGAGCCTGGTATGGACAGAGGACGGCAGGCTGCTTAAAATTATCAAGAGATAGGAGGAACCTAAATGCTGGTTGACATGCATCTTCATGAGTGTACTTATTCATTGGACAGCAAAATAAGCCTGGAGGAAATCGTGACCACAGCGCGGGGCAGGGGGCTGGACGCTGTCTGCATCACGGACCATGACAGCATGGGACTCAGGGAATATGCGGCAGAGTATTCAGACAGGACCGGTTTTCCCATTTTTGTGGGTATTGAGTTCTTTTCCCTTCAGGGGGATATCACGGCGTGGGGGATTGAAGATTATCCCGGCTGCCGGGTGGATGCCCAGGATTTTATAAACCATGTTAATGAGGCCGGCGGTTTCTGTGTCTCCTGCCACCCTTTCCGGAACAATAACCGCGGTCTGGAGGAAAATCTCCGCGCGGTCAAAGGGCTCCACGGGGTGGAGGTGTTAAACGGCAGCACGGCCCTGGAGGCCAACCGCAGGGCATTCTCTTACTGCCGGGAATTAGGGCTTAAGACCATAGGGGCCAGTGATGCCCACACCATGGGCCAGATTGGAAAGTATGCCACATGGCTGCCGGAGAAGGTAGACTGTCTGAAGGATTTTGTGGAACAGCTTAAGACCAGGCAGGTGCGTCCGGCAGTGTGGAACGGAAGCAGCTATGATGTGGTCGATATGTTATAACAGATGCCGGTTCTTTGTGGATTGCTTTTCGGATTTTTCTAATTGCCGCTTTTTTGCTTTAAAACTTTGACTAAATGGTGTAAATGGGGTAGTATATTAAAGATGGCGTTACAGGCAGTCCTGTTTCATTTTCATGCAGGATTGCAGGCCGTCTAAATGTATGTCATAAAGGAGAAGTTATGAACAAGCAGAAAAAAACGGATTCCTCACCGGCAGCCGTGCACCAGAACGGCGGCTTTGGAAGCAGCCTGGGATTTGTGCTGGCCTGTGTGGGTTCCGCAGTGGGAATGGGCAATATCTGGATGTTTCCGTACCGTGTAGGGCAATACGGCGGCGGCGCGTTTCTGGTGCCCTATATTCTATTCATTGTATTATTCGGCCTGGTAGGGCTGTCGGCTGAGTTTGCCATTGGGCGCCGGGCCAGGACCGGAACCCTGGGCGCCTATGAATATTGTTGGAAAAAAATAGAAAAAGGCAGGCTGGGGTATTTCCTGGGCTGGATACCTCTTCTGGGTTCTTTAGGTATCGCCATTGGGTATGCCATTATTGTGGGCTGGGTGGTAAGAGCCCTGGCTGGTTCCGTAACAGGGGCTATCCTTACAGCGGATGCAGCGGCCTATTTCAGCCAGGCCACAGGTGAGTTCGGAAGTGTTCCCTGGCATGTCCTGGTGGTGGTGACAGCGGCCGGCATCCTTATGTTTGGTGCCACCAAGGGTATTGAGAAGATTAATAAGGTCCTGATGCCTTCTTTCTTTGTATTGTTTGCAATACTGGCCATCCGTGTGGCCTTTCTGCCGGGGGCGGCAGAGGGATATAAATTCCTCTTTGCCCCGGACTGGAGTGATTTATTAAAGGTGGATACCTGGGTCATGGCAATGGGACAGGCGTTTTTCTCACTGTCCATCACGGGCTCGGGAATGATTGTGTACGGCACCTATCTGGCCAAGACAGAGGATATACCCAAGGCATCCATCCGCACTGCTTTTTTTGATACGGTGGCTGCCATGATGGCTGCCCTTGCCATCATGCCTGCTGTATTTGCATTCGGCATTGAGCCAAACGCAGGCCCGCCCCTTATGTTTATCACCCTGCCTGAGATTTTCCGGCAGATGCCCATGGGAAGGCTGTTCGCAGTGATATTCTTCCTGTCCGTGGCTTTTGCGGGCATCACCAGCTTAATCAATATGTTTGAGGCCGTAAGCGAGTCATGGCAGAACCGGTTTAAGCTTCCCAGGAAAGCGGCCGTGGCTCTGTGCAGCGGCATTGCCCTGTTAGTGGGTATTTTTCTGGAGTCAGAGCCTAAGGTGGGTTCGTGGATGGATTTCATCACCATTATTGTGGTGCCCTTCGGCGCAGTGCTGGGGGCTGTATCCATTTATTATATTCTGGGATATAAGGAGATACGGGAGGAACTGGAGGAAGGCAGGAAAAAGCCTTTGGGAGAGTTCTTCGGACCTTTAGCCAGGTATGTCTATGTGCCGCTGGCCGTGATAGTGTTCATACTGGGAATTGTGTATGGCGGGATTGAATGTGCCTGCACCTGCAGAACACCGGCGGTATTGTATACTGACAGAAAACATGATGGAAAAAGGCGGTGGCTGGGTGAGACAAAAGACAGAGACGCTCTCGGAGCGGGTGGCCGTGAAGATACGGCAGTACATTATTGAGAATGAAATGAAGGCGGGCGATAGGCTTCCAAATGAGCTGCAGATGGCGGAATACTGCGAGGTTGGCAGAGGGACTGTCCGGGACGCGGTAAAACTGCTGCGGTTTGAAGGGTTGGTGGAGGTTGTTCAAGGCAGCGGCACCTATCTTTTGAGGCAGAAGCAAAAGCCCATTGAGATTAGCGGGGGAGAGACGCCAAATCTTTTGGGAGCATTTTTGCCGGAAGAGCTGCCAAATAAAGCGCTGGAGTTTTCAGAAGTAAGGCTGATGCTGGAACCGGATATCGCTGCCCTGGCAGCTACCAACGCGACTTATGAGGACTGCCGGAAACTGATGGAGCTGGAGGCGGAGGTGCGCTGGCAGATCCAGATGCAGGAATCCCATTATGAGAAGGATATAGAGTTCCATCTTCAGATTGCCAGGTGTTCTAAGAATGAGATTGCCTGCAAGCTGATGGAGATTGTAGTCAAGGGAATCCCTTTGTTCTGCAAGGTCACAAATGATGAGCTTGCAAATCAGACTGTGAAATTCCATCATATGATTTCGGAATCTATCGAACGGGGAGATGCCAGCGGAGCCCGTTACAGTATGATCGATCACTTAAACAGTACCCGAAGAAAGATTATTGAGGAGATTGAACAGCAGAAGACAGGAAAGTCATCGAACGACTTTTAAAAATATTGTACAATATATACAATAAATATCTGCAAATATAGAAACAAAATTCAACATATCGACAAAATATATCCGATGTGCTACACTGCATTCGTCGGATATATTTTTTTGTTTACAGAACAATTTAGAAAACGGAGGGAAATCGGTGTGTTGAAAAGAACGTATTTATTATCAGGAATTGCGGTACTGACAGCTCTTGGGCTTATGGCCTGCGGCTCGTCCGGCAGCGGACAAACAGAGGCAAAGGGAAGCGTTTCGGGGAACAGCGGGACGGAAGCTGCTGCCAATGAAGAATCTCTGAATTTCACAATGGCATTAGTGGATAATTCCCAGTCGAATTATTACAAGGGAGCAGAAAAGATTGCCGAGCTGGTGAATGAGGCCACGGAAGGAAAAATCCAGCTTACCATCCAGGCAGGCGGCGTTCTGGGTGGAGAGGCAGATACCCTGGATATGGCGATCCAGGGCGATCTGGACATCGCTACCTGCGCTAATTCGGTTTTGGCCAACTATATTCCAGAAATGTCTATTTTAGACCAGGCCTTTCTCTGGGACAGCGCAGACCAGGCTAATTACGCGGTGCAGAATGAGCTGGGAGATCTGATTTCTGCCGAGGCGGAAAAGCATGGCCTTCATGTCATTGGCTATTTAGAGTCAGGATTTCGGGATGTGTTCTCTAAGAAACCAATTCAGACCCCGGCAGATTTTAAGGGTGTAAAAATCCGGGTGATGCAGAACGAGGGACAGCTGGCGGCATTTACTGCCTTTGGGGCTAATCCGGTGGCCATCTCTGCCTCCGAGCAGTTCACAGCGCTTCAGCAGGGAACCATTGATGCATGTGAGAATGCAGTATCTAACTGCTGGATTAATAAGTATTATGAGGCAGGAGTGAATTCAATCACGAACACAAAGCACTGCTTCGTCTACATTCCGATCTGTATGAGCGACAATGCCTGGAACAAGATTCCTGAAGATATGAGAGAGCCCTTTGTCAATGCGGTGCAGGAGGGGTGCAAGGCCCAGTGGACCTACCTGAATGAGGCTAATGCAGAGGCGGTGGAAAATTTAGAGGGTGCAGGTGTGACCTTCTATGATATTGATACCGAGGCATTAAAGGCAGAGTATCAGGCGGCCCAGGAAAAGAATGGTGCTTCCTACGACGAGAAATGGGCAGCAGCTGTCGACGCAGCCAAGAGTGCGGTACAGTAGAAACAGAGGAGAGGATTCGTATGAAATTTATGAAAAAGCTTCTGTCATGCGTTACATCGGCAGAGTATGCAGTCATGGTCGCTGCTTTTGTGGCCATGGTCGCTTCCTATTTCATTTCTGTGCTGAATCGGAATTTTATCCAGGCCTCCATGCCCTGGACAGAAGAGATAGCCATATACAGTATGACCTATATGGCGCTGCTGGGAACAGAGGTGGGTCTAAGAGATGGCACCCAGGTGGCGGTGACTGCCGTGGTGGACAAACTACACGGTGTGGCCCGCAAGATTGTGGATCTTATCCGGCAGGTGATTCTGGTGGGATTTGCTTTTATCATGATTAAAGCGGGAGGGGCCCTGGTCTTAAAGCAGCTTCAAGCCGGCCAAACTACGCCTGTGATGAAGCTTCCCATGTCTCTGATGTATTTCTCGCTGGTACTGGCCTTCGGACTTATCTTCGTCATTCAGACCATTACGCTGGTACAGCAGATTGCAGAATTCGGAAAGAAAGAGGGAAACAGGACATGAATGCAGGATTGATTTTATTTTTGATTTTTATTCTTTGCCTTGTGATCGGGGTACCGGTGTCCATCTCCTTGAGTGTGGCTTCTCTGACGGCCGTGGTGTTCGGGGGCCTTCCGGCCTCCTCCACGGCTATCGCCCAAAGGATCTTTGGCGGGCTGCAGTCCAGCTCTATCATGGCCATTGCATTTTTTGTGCTGGCTGGCAATCTTATGACGAAGGGGGGGATTTCCAGGCGGATTGTAGATTTTGCGGACTGTCTGGTGGGCAACGTGAGAGGCGGTATGAGCCTGGCGCTGGTACTGGCTTGTGCATTCTTTGCTGCCCTATCTGGATCGGCCCCTGCAACGGTCATTGCCATCGGAACCATGCTCTACGGGGATATGATCAAAAAGGGCTATCCAGGGCCGCGGACCGCAGGACTTCTGGTAGTGTCCGGTGGGCTTGGGCCCATCATCCCGCCATCTATTATCATGGTGATTTACTGTACGCTGACCGGTGCCTCTGTTGGAAATATGTTCAAGCAGGGGATGATGATTGGTATTGTGATTATGCTGGTACTGATGGTGGAGGTGCTGTGGTTTGCCCATAAGGAAAAGTGGCCGAAACAGAGTGTGAAGCGCACACCCGCCGAGGTGGTGAAGGTTTTTCTGGACGCCATTCCAGCGCTGCTTACACCCATCATTATTCTGGGAGGAATCTATTCCGGTATGTTGACTGCCACGGAGAGTGCTGCGGTGGCTGTTGTATGGGCAGCTATTGCCGGAGCTTTTATCTACCGTGAGCTGAATCTGCCGGATACAATCCAAATCATCAAGGACTCCGCCAAGAGTTCTGCTATGATCCTGTTCATCATCGCTGCGTCCACAGCTTTCTCGTGGGTGTTCACAATCTCTGGCGCTTCCAAGGCCCTGGTGGATACGGTGATTGGCATGAATTTAAATGCAACAATGTTCTGCCTGGTGGTAGCAGTGATTCTTCTGATTTTCGGAACCTTTATGGAGGGGACAGCCATAGCTGTTTTGTTAGTTCCGGTATTGTGGCCTATCGCTCAGAGCATGGGCATTAATGTAGTACATTTTGGAATGATTGTGTGCATTTCCAATGTAGTGGGAACTATGACGCCTCCGGTAGCGGTGAACATCTACTCGGCGGCCACAGTGTCAAAGCTGAAGATGGGAGAGATCGCAAAGGCGGAGATTCCATTTTTGGTTGGCTATGTGGGAGTATTTTTTCTGTGTGTATTTTCAGAATGGTTTTGTACGTTTCTCACCTAAGGAGGTTTGATTATGGTACAGGGAGTTGTGACAAGGGAACGGATGGAAAAGTGGAAAATCGTTTCCCCTGAGGAATATGGATTTCATAAAGTGATCGTACCTGGCAGGGAGGACTGTCAAGTGGCGGTAATGTACCGGCTGAACCTGGCGGCAGGCCAGCGTTATGAACTGAAGCCTGGCGGCGAGGAGATGAACGGTGTATGCATTAAGGGAGAGGCTGGGCTGGAGCTGGCTGGCCATCATTATCACTGCGGCCGGCTTGACTCTTTCTACACGGCGGGAGGAAATAGTGTGGCCATCGAGGCACAGGCAGACTGTGTTTTTTACATCGGGGCCTCCGTGGATGAGGGCTATGGAACGCCGTTTTTCCGGGCTTTTAATATGCAGCTGCCGTTGGGTGAGATTCATCAGATTCACGGAAAGGGCGTGGGGCAGAGAGAGGTTTTTATGACGCTCAACCAGGAGATTCAGGCTTCCCGCCTGATTGCCGGGCTGACCTGGGGAGGCAACGGTGCCTGGACCAGTTGGCCGCCCCACCAGCATGAGGCAGACTTAGAGGAGATTTACTGCTATTTTGACATGGATGAGCCTCATTTTGGGCTGCACCTAAGCTACACCGCCCCGGGGGATGTAGACAATATCGTTGCACATCCGGTGAAGAGCGGAAGCATGGTGCTGGCACCCAGGGGTTATCATCCTACGGTGGCTTCCCCGGGGACACAGAATGCTTATTTTTGGGTATTGGCAGCCCACTCACATGAGAGCCGCAGTTACGATCTGGCGGTATTGGATCCCAAGCGGGAACAGATGAACTGAAACAAGAAAGGTGAAAAGACCATGAATCAATATCATTCCATTTATCTCCCCCAGTTTACGATAGGCGAGGATGCCTTTGGGACTTTTCCGGAGCGTATAGGAAGGGGGAGGAAAGCGGCCGTTATATGCGGTAAACAGGCATGGGAGGCTTCAAAGGATTATGTGCTTCCGTCCTTGGAGCGGGCAGAGATTATTGTGACCGGGGCAGTGGTTTACGGAAAGGACGCAACTTGGGAAAACGTGAAGCTGCTGGAGAGAGAACCGGCAGTTCAGGAGGCGGATGTAATTCTGGCCGTGGGAGGAGGCAAGTGTATTGACACGGTAAAAGTGGTGGGTGACAGACTGAGTAAGCCTGTCTACACAATACCCTCCATTGCCTCTAACTGTGCGCCCATCACGCAGATCAGCATCCTCTACCATGAGGATGGATCCTTCCGGGAGATTCTCAAGCTGAAAAATGTTCCTGTACACTGCTTTATCAACCCCAAGCTGACCCTGGCGGCACCGGTGCGTTACCTCTGGGCAGGCATCGGAGACGCTATGGCAAAGCATGTGGAGTCCGCCTGGTCTGCCAAGGCCGGGGAAGCCCTGGATTATGGCAGTGCTCTGGGAATTACAGCAGGCAGTATGTGCTTTTATCCTATGTTGGAGAAGGCGGAGAAGGCCATGGAGGATGCCGCAAAAGGAGTGATCAGCCGGGAGCTGGAGGAGACGATTTTAAATATCATTATATCCCCAGGTATTGTTTCTGTGTCTGCCCATCCGGATTACAACGGCGGTATCGCCCATGCCCTGTTTTATGGCATGACCAGCCGCAAGTGTATCGAGGAGAGGCATCTCCATGGAGAGGTGGTCGCTTATGGGATGCTGGTCAACCTCATGGTAGATCATGACTGGGAAAAGCTTAGCAGGGCCTGGCGGCTTAGCAAAGCTATTAAGCTGCCTGTCTGCTTGGGAGGTCTGGAGCTGGATTCCACCGATCCGCTGGAGGATGTGTTGAAGGTGACGATGGAGAATCAAGAGTTAAAACATACGCCGTATCCGGTAACAAAGGAGATGATACGGGAGGCTATCACGGCGTTAGAGACTTATCAGGCATAAGGAGAAAGCACAGTGGCAGTGACAATTGAGAATATCAGAGTTATCTGTACGGCACCAGAGGGGATTAACCTTCTGGCCGTGCGGGTGGACACCAATGTGCCGGGCCTTTACGGCCTGGGCTGCGGAACCTTTTCCTATCGGCATCTGGCGGTGAAGCTGGTGGTGGAAGAGTATCTGACGCCGCTTTTAAAGGGAAGAAATGCGGAAGATATAGAGGAACTATGGCAGCTGATGTATCAGAATGGATACTGGCGGGGAGGTCCCATTGAAAACAACGCGATCTCGGGAATTGATATGGCACTTTGGGATATTAAGGGAAAATTGGCTGGTATGCCTCTGTATCAGCTGTTTGGCGGCAGGGTGCGCGAGGGAGTGCCTGTCTACCGCCACGCGGATGGAAGGGATTTGGAGGAGCTGTGCGAAAATATTGAGAGGTACCGGGAACTGGGTATCCAGAATATCCGCTGCCAGTGCAGGGGATACGGAGGGGAACGTTACGGTGTGATTCCTGAAACCGCCCCCCAAGGTGCTCTGCCAGGAGTTTACCTGGATGGGGCCCGCTATGTGCGGGACACGGTAAAGCTGTTTGCGGGAATCCGGGACAAAATCGGGTATGACGTCAAGCTGATTCACGATGTCCATGAGCGGGTGGCACCGCCGGAAGCAGTGAAGCTGGCCAGGGAGCTGGAACCCTTTGACCTGCTGTTTTTAGAGGATCCGGTGTGTGCGGAGCAAACCAAGTGGCTGCGGGAAATCCGGTGCCATAGTGGGGTACCCATTGCACAAGGGGAGTTGTTCAACCGCTCTGTTGACTGGCGGGATTTGATTAGCGGGCATTTGATCGATTACATCCGGGTGCATATAAGCCAGATAGGAGGCATCACGCCTGCGCGCAAGCTCCAGATGTTTGCGGAGCAGTACGGAGTCCGGACTGCCTGGCATGGTCCTGGAGATATGTCCCCTATCGCACATGCGGCCAATGTCCATATTGATCTGGCGGCTATGAATTTCGGGGTTCAGGAGTGGTCTGGCATTGAGCCGCCCAACTTTGTGATCCAGGATTTAAAGGGTCCGAAAGGTGCGCTTTTGGAGGTGTTTCCCGGGCTTCCGGAATTTAGGGACGGCTACGTGTATCCTAACGAAAGGCCTGGTCTGGGGGTGGATATCAATGAACGGGAGGCAGCTAAGTACCCTTGCGAGAACACGGTGACCAGGTGGACCCAAACCAGAAACCGGGACGGAAGCCTCCAGACGCCGTGAGAATATAGATTATAATTGATGAGGAGTGTAAAGAAAATGGTATACGACTATAAGGAAAAATTCAGTGTCCAGGGAAAGAAGTGCATTGTCACCGGCGGGGCACAGGGCCTGTCCAGAGGTATGGCAGAAGGGCTTTTGGAAAACGGAGCCGAGGTGGTTTTGATGGATCTCCAGAAGGAGAAGCTGGAACAGGCAGTGGAAGAATACTGTAAGAAAGGATATAAGGCCCACGGTGTAGCAGGCGACCTTTCCAAAAAAGCAGAACTGGACCGGATGTTCGATGAGGCTATGGAACTGCTGGGAGGTAAGCTGGATGTTATGATTCCGGCCGCAGGCATACAGAGACGATATGAGCCATGGGAGTTTCCGGAGGAGATGTGGAACCTGGTGATTAATGTGGACTTAAATCATGTGTGGTTTATGTGCCAGCGGGCCATTCAGGTCATGCGGGACAAGGACACCGTAGGCAAGATCATCAACATCGGTTCAATGAATTCCTTCTTTGGCGGAACTACCGTGCCGGCGTATTCTGCGGCAAAAGGAGCTGTGACTCAGCTTTCCAAGAGTATTGCCTCCGACTGCGCAGATCACAGCATTTGCTGCAATGTGATCGCCCCAGGCTATATGGATACGGAGATGTGTGCTAATATGAGCCAGGAGCGCAAGGACGAGTGTACAAAGCGGATTGCCGCAGGCCGGTGGGGCAGGCCCGAGGACTTAAAGGGTCCCATACTGTTTTTGGCTTCCTCTGCCAGCGACTATTTAAACGGCGCAGTTATCCCTGTAGACGGAGGATTTCTGGTGAAGTCATAGAAAGCGGATTAGGCGAATTTAAAAGTATTGGAAACATGAAATGAGATAACCGAAAGCAAGAAAGGGCTAACGCTTTAGTGCATTAGCCCCTTTTTGTCTGCAAAAGAGAAAAAGACAATGAAAGACACGTTTTCATGGCCGCTTATCCCGTCCCGGCCATTTACACATAATCCGTATGATAAATCAAAACCTGGTCAAACACATCCTTATCCCTCATGATACATTTCTCATTTCCCACTGTGACAATAGCGCTGCGCCCCAATATCCTATCAATGACCCGGGCGGCTTCTTTCTGGTGGCAGAGGGCCGCGTTCCTGATATCTGAAATCATTTCGTTTATCCTGCGGGTATCCATGTTCACCATGTCTCTGCGCATGTGCCGCATGCGGGTGCTTAAGGTTCCGGAGGGCGGAAGGGCCTGGGCATAGGCATTCAGGATGTAGCCGTCCAGTTCTTCATGGGTCAGCGGCAGCTCCATGAGCTGTGCGCCGGTTGCCAGGAACAGCTTTATCGTACTTCTGACTTCCGGGTCAGCGGTACTCCAGAGGGAGAAATAGCCAGCAGGAATATAAAAATCAATACCGCTGTCATAGGCGCCGCCCTGGTAGCGGATGGCAGGTTTTAAGTATTTATCTGCCGCCGCCATGAGAAAGGGAAGATAACGCCCCTTAAAGCCGGGATTTCCATGGAAATCTCCCATGAGCCGTGTCTCCTGGCAGGAGGCTTCCACGCACACGGCCAGTTTTTGTCTCTGGTCCGGGAGCCAGACGGCCGGATCGGAAGAGCTGTGCCCTTCCTTAAAACCGGGAAGTCTCCCAAGTATATCCACGGCAGTCTGTTCCAGAGTACCTAATACATCCGGTGAAGCGGCTGCCAGGAATACCAGACCCCGGCGGTTTAATATGGTATGGGAAATGGTTTCAAGTCTGGCAGCTGCCGCAGCCCCGAAATCAGGCTCTTCCTTTAACCGTTTCAGCACATCCTTCAGAAAATAGTAATTTTCCTGGCTGTTCAACATATTGCGGAACCTGCATTCCTGCCTCATATAGCCTTCGGACAGGCTGAAGGCCAGGGCAGAGGCATTGTCCGCCTTGGACTGGTCGTAGTCAGGCAGATACTTTTCCAGGACCTGTATGATGGTATCCGTGTCGCTGTAGTCCCCGCCGCCCATTACATCCAGAAGAAAATCCAGTCCAGCCTCAAAGTCCCCGGTCAGTCCGTACCAGAATACACTCATCATGGGATGGTTCAGAGCCCCTGCCTCCTTTGGGGGGTACAGCTCGTCAAAGGTACAGTCATGAAGGTATTCCTGCTCCAGGTTCTTCTGCTGTTCCACCGTAAACCGCTTTGTGTCCAGTTCCGTGAGAAGCATCTGATAGAGGGTGAGGTAATTAAGGTCGTCCTTCTCTATGCCGCTAATGTCAAAGTAGAGCTGGTAGCTGCCCACGTCCCGTGAGGGGGCGGGAGATGTGTAGCATGTAATGGTTCCCCACTGTCTTTTGGTAAACGGACTTGATTCGGGCGGCTCAGGAAGCTCTCCCGGCCCTATGAGAAAGTCCATATTGCTACGCTCCCTGGAATTCCAGTCATGGAAGGCAGCTGTTTGTTCTATCAGCTGTTTTTGCTCAGCCGCAGTCATGGAAGCCAGCTTCTCCTTAAGGTATTGTTCCTTTTCCTCCTCCATCTGCTCAGCCAGCCCCGGAACTGGTTCGGTTACGACCAGGGCGCTGGCTGCCGGTTGAAGGGCAGAGGCAGCCAGCTTCTTTATGATGGACTGGCCGGAATCTTCCTCAAAGCGCCGGAAGGCTTCCTCGTAGAGCTGAAAATAGTCGGTCCGTCCTGTAATGCTCCAGTACCGCCCGATTTCCTCAGACAGGTTAAAGCCCAGATGGGGGGCTTCACGTGTAAGGGAGTCGGAGAGGCGGTTTTCCTTCATGGAAGCCCGGTACAGCTTTGGGGACAGCCCATCACGGCTTATATCCTCCAGGGCTTTTTTGATAGAGCCTAAAAAGGCTTCCTTCAGGCAGGAATCCCCGTTGCGCAGGCGGAATTTTAGGGAGGGATGGGGCAGCAGAGTATCCAGATAGACCTCCATCACATGGTTGATTCCCATTTCCCTGGCATATCTGTGCCAGGGAGATGTATCGTTATCCAGGATATCCGCAAACAGGTCCCAGTATATGAGTTCCTCTTTTGTGCAGTCCGACAGATCTATGCCGTAGTCCATGACAGAAGCGTGTTCCGAGGGGCTGCCCAGGTATGCGGGACTTTGGGCTGTGCAGGTGCGAAAACCTGGTTTTACCGGCTCCTCAAACTCCCCAAGGAGGCTGCGGCCTTTTGACGCCGCCCTGGAGAGGTGCTCCCTGTCCAGAAAATGCAGTACGGACCTGTAATCCATATTTCCATATAGGGTAATCAGACAGTTGGAGTAGCTGTAGCACCGCTCAAAGGTTTCCCTGGCCTGCTCATAGGACAGTTCCCTGTAATGCAGGTGGGCCCGGCCCAGCAGGTTGGCGTTGCGCGTGTCCTGGTAAAGGGTATGGGACATGGCGCTGTCTGCATTTTCCAGGATGTCGGTCAGATGGCCCCAGTCCTCGCTGAGCACCGTGCCCTGCATGGTAAGGGGGCCCATGGGGGAGGAAAGCTCATACCGTATGGCCTCCCTCAGATAAAAATTTTTGTCCTTCAGGGCATCCGGTTCCTCCATGCAGCACAGGAATACATCCATCAGTTTTACCAGCTGTTCCTGGCTCTGGCTGCACACGGGGTAGCAGGTGAAGGTATTGTCCGTAAGACCGTTCATAAAGGTAGTATAACTTTTGCTGTCCATGTCAAAGAAGATATCCCTGCTGGGATACTTTTGGCAGGAGGACAGAATGAGATGTTCCAGTATATGGGAATTATCCCGTTCATCCAGCTGCGGCGTCCGGTAAATCAGGTTAAAACCCAGTTCCCGGTCGTCGTTCTGAATATATAAAAGCTGGGCGCCGCTTAATTCATGGTTAAACAGAACGGTCCTGGCGCCCAGCATGTGTATGGTTCCAAGTTCGGTGACGGTGAAACCGCTTATGGTTTCGCCAATCCTTGGCAGTGATGCCATGGTAGTCCTCCTTCAATTGATAATCGTCCTGATGAAATCTTTCTATACTATAGCATCAGGCAGATGTATTTTGCAAGAAGGACCGCAAATTTATGAAAATGTGTTCCCGTCCCACAAGCACCAGGGCCAGAAAAAGGGGAAGGAGACAGAGCCACACCGAGAGAATTCCAAATAGTTTAGTAAAATACCAGCACAGGGCCACTCCTATGTGGTAGAAAAACAGGGTAAAGCCGTAGACCCATGCCTTTTCCAGATGCTTTTTGTTCCGGTCCGCAAAATAATTTGACAGGGAAGAAATGAACTGTCTCAGGTTATTGGTGGAAAATATGGTGGAGCTGGCATAGCCCTTTACGCCGGTAAAGGAACACCACTGAAAGGCCATGATGAAAAATACGGGATAGAGAGCCATGAGCGGGTCCATGTGCGCCGGAAAAAAGCCCAGGACAGCAATCACGGGAATCTCAGCCAGAATACATATAAGCCGGATGTCTATGGATATGAGTCGGGGAATAAGGGTGGCAGCAATGATGGCTGTGATAAAGATAAGAAGAGAACCCAGCCTCAGAAGCAGGCTGGTCCAACTGCCTGATGACAGGTCCAGAATGGAGTGGATCATATTGGCGGTTTGGGCGGATCCGAAAATCTCGCACCGGTTAAGAAGGGCGTAGGCGCCCATGAAACCTCCTGACAGTGACATGATATAGTGAATGTATGCTTCTGTTCGTTCCTTTTCTTTCACAATGAAATCCTCCTGTTTGCTCAGCCTTTTTATTGTATCATATTGATTTACCATATTAAAATACATATAATATATATAGTATAATATCAAAAAGGTATGGTAAAAGATGATGGATCTGAAGGATTTACAGTATTTCCTTGCTGTGGCCCAGGCAGGCACGATAACAGGGGCAGCGGCAAAGCTGTGCATGGCCCAGCCGCCGCTGAGCAGGCAGATGAAGGAGCTGGAGGAAGAATTAGGGACAACCCTGTTTATCAGGGGAAAGAGGCATATCCGTCTTACGGAGGAAGGGATATTCTTAAGGCAGCAGGCAGAAGAGATCCTGTCCCTGATGGAAAAGACAAGGGGACAGCTCTCCAGGATGGGGACCGGGGCAGGCGGACTTATTTCCATTGGGGTAACGGAATCCTGCGGGGCAGGGGTGCTGTCGGATATAATAGAGAGATTTCACAGCGATTTTCCCGGAATCCGGTATAATATCTGGTGCGGGAACGGGGATGAAATCAATGATAAACTGGACAAAGGACTGGTGGACTTAGGAATTGTGAGGGAGCCTTTCAGGACTGAGAAATACGAAAGCGCCCTGATAAAAACCGAATCCTGGACAGCTCTTCTCAGCCGGGAACATCCCATGGCAGAACAGCCGGGAGACACCATACTGCTGTCCGACATAGCCGGCAGCCCTCTTATTATCCCCTCCAGACCGCCTCTGCAGGAGGAGATACGGGGGTGGTTTCACCGGATTGAGCGGGAGCATACTATTTTGTGTACCTATAATACCCTCTCCTGTATCGTGCCTTTGGTGGAGCGCAATGTGGCGGTGGCGATCTGCGCGGAGGCAGTGCGGTATTTTACAGACCGGCAGAGGCTGGTATGCAGGCGCCTGACAGAGCCGGAGCATGTGTCCAGACTTTTGCTGGTGCGCCGCAGGAATCAGCTGATGCCTGCGGCGGCGGGATGCTTCTGGGATTTTGCCAGGGATTACTGCGGCTCCTGATACCGGTCCGCAAAGCACAGTCTCGGCAGGCCCATAAGAGGGGCGGCTCCGGCCAGGGTAGTGCCGTAGAACAGGATTTTGTCCTTAAATGGAAGAAAGTCCACGATGGATCCGTTACAGACAGTGCTTCCCGTGCACAGAACCAGGTCTGCCTTACGGCACAGTGACTGGCTGGTCTTAGGGATGCGTCCGTCCTCAATAAGAACCCCGAACCGCTTCTGGCCGATATTGGCCGGGCTTAAATCCGCTGCCCTGACATCATATTCCTTTGCAAGCTGTTCCAGCATGGCGGGCTGGTACCCTATCAGCGCAATGGCCGGTCGGCCGTAGTGTTCAGAGATATAACGGACCACGTCCATGGCGCAGGACTCCGGTCCCTCATTGCGGCAGTGGACCGTGCAGTCCGCCCTGCCTAAGTGTTTCATGACAGCATTTAGGGCAGCTATGAACAATCCGCGGCTGTAGGGGTCGTTTGCCAGGTCCAGGGAGCATATTTCCTCCAACGTACCGCGATAAGCAGAAGGGGCGTCGGTAAACGCCTGTCCCAGGGAGCCCATGCATTCTGCCTGAACCATCACATCCTTTCCCGTTATGATGGGAAAATCTTTTCGTTTGGTAATGCCGATGGCTTCTTCCGGCGTGAGGGACTTTGTGTTGATAACCACCTGCTCGCCCAGAATTCCTTCCTCTGTCAGCAGCTTCATGAAACGGGACCTTAATTCGCTGTAAAATGACAGCGCATCATTGATATATGTCATTGGATAATCCTCTTTTCTTTTTTGCGCTCAGGCGCAGTTATGATTTGATTTCTTCCCAGAAACCGCTCCACCTCTGCGGAAAAATGTCCGTCCATCAGCCGGGCGGTGTCGGTGACTGTCTGCAGCTCCCCATCCAGAAGGATGGCTGCCCGGCCGGCAAGAGTCCGGGCTTCCAGAAAATCGTGGGTGACGAAGATGATGGTGCAGCCAAAATGCCGGTGAATCCGGCGCAGCTCCTGATACAGGGACTGCCGGGTGGCCGGGTCCAGGGCTGAAAACGGCTCATCTAACAAAAGAACCTGGGGAGCCAGGGCCAAGGCTCTTGCCAGGGCTGTGCGCTGGCTTTCGCCTCCGCTGAGGGTTCCGGGGTACTGGTCCCCTATGTGGGAAATGGACAGCATTTCCATAAGCTCCTGCGCGCGGCTGTCCTGTTCTTTTTTTGAATATCCGTGCATTTTCAGTCCGTAGGAAATATTTTCCTTTACCTTCATATGAGGGAACAGGCCATAGTCCTGATACACAAGGCCCAGCTTTCTCTGACCGGGAGGTATGTCCCGTATGTCGGTTCCGTCAAGGAGGATGCTACCGGTGTCACCGGGAAACATGCCGCTGATGGCCTCCAAGAGTACGGTCTTGCCGGAGCCTGTGCGGCCCAGGATGGCAAAGATTTCCCCCATTTGGATGGTAAGAGAGATGGGAGACAGTGTAAAACTGCCTCTTTTTACGGAAAAATTGTTGATAACCAGTTGGTTCATCGTATGAACACCTGCCTTTTGTTTCTGTCCGCGGGACTGGCAAGCAGACGGGAGAGAAAGAGAGTCAGCCCGGAAATTATCAGCATCAGCATGGCAGTTGCCATGGCGGCCTGGTTGTCGCCGGTGGATATGCTCAGATAGATGCTGCCGGGCAGGGTTTCCGTCTTAAAACGGGTAATTCCCACCAGCATAAGGGTGGCTCCGAACTCCCCCAGGGCCCTGGACCAGGTCAGGATAAAGGTGCTTACAAGGCTTCTGCGGCAAAGGGGAAGAAGAATGGTCAGAAAACATCTCCAGGGGGAAGCCCCCAGGGTCAGGGCAATGAATTCCATCCGCTGGTCGGATGCCTCAAAGGCAGTGCGGATGAGCCGGATGGCATAGGGGAGGTTGACCAGGATGTGGGCCATGACAATGCCCGCGGGAGAAAACACCACCTTAAAGCCCTGTTCCTTCAGCCATTTGCCGGCCGGTGATGAAAACATGATAAGAAGGCTGAGCCCGAGAAGCAGGTAGGGCAGGGACAAAGTCAGTTCGATGATGATGCCCGACAGCTCCTTAAAGGGCATGGAGGTCCGGGTCAGGGCATATGCGGTGGGAAGTGCCAGGGCCATCACAATAAGGGTGGAGAGACTGGCGGTGGCTGCGCTGAGACGCAGGGCAAAGAGCACTTCCTTCTGGCGGATGGTTCCGGCAAAGGCGGGAATCCCTCCGGCTGCAATCGCGCAGACCGCGCTGCCGATGAAAAAAATCACCAGCAGCGCCACAGCGACCGTCATGGCTGAGAACAGGTCTGTTCCCCTATGCTTCCTATGCCTATTCTGCAATCTCATATCCATACTTCAACCATATTTCCTGTACGTCCCCAGAATTTAAATAGTCCAGAAATGCCTGTCTGGCATCGTGATCCGCGGAGCAGCTTAAGGAAGCCGCGGGGATGGTTTTTATGTAATCTTCCAAACCGCTGTTATCTACAATTTCCACGCCCTGAGCGTCGCAGTTTTCCTTCCAGATAATGGCTGCGTCAGCCTCTCCCGCGGCAATGGCGGTAGCCATCTGGGGAGCCGTGGCAGTGGATGCCTCTATCTGTACCTTGTCAAAGATACCTGCATCGGTCAGGGCCTTTTTGGCAATCTTACCAATGGGAGTGGAGTCTATATCGCCGATGATAAGGGACACACCCTCTTCTGCCAAACCGGCCAGGGAAGTAATGTTTTTCGGGTTGCCGCTCTGAACTGCCAGCACAGGTATATGTTTTACCAGTGCCTTGCTTTCGGATACATAGGACTCAACTGGTTTCAGCTCCTCGGCTGAACCGGCTATGAACATGTCGCCTTCTTCCGAGGTGGTAATCTGGGACTGGATTTGGCCGGCATTGGCATATGTCACGTTCATTTCGCAGCCGGTAGCAGCTTTAAAGCTGTCGGCAATTTCCTGGAACGGCTTTGTCATGCCGGCCCCGCAGTAGATCATCAGGGTATGGCCTGTCAGGTCTGGGGTGTCCGCGGCTGATTTGCCGGCTTCGCCATCCTCCGGGGCTGATTCCTGTGTCTGCTGCGGGGCAGAGGACCCGGCGGTGCCGGAGGATGCGGCGCCGCAGCCTGTGATAAGGGCAGCGCCTATGGCGCCTGCCAGTAAAATCCCCAATACATTTCTTTTCATAATACGTCTCCTCCATCTGGATAATTATAGTAAACTTATCATATAATGGAAAAGCGTTATTGTCAAGAAAATATAACGGTTAATATTTCCCGCTGACCGGGATTTCTGTTTATTGTTCAGTGCTTTTTTGTATGTCTCCATGTTCAAGCCGGAAGACCACATCCCCTGTATGGCTTATAAAGGTACGGTCGTGGCTGATGGCCAGCAATGTCCCGTCGTAGCTCTCCAGCAGATGTTCCAGGCCCTCCATGGTATACACATCCATGTGGTTGGTGGGTTCGTCCATTATCATGAAGTTGCAGCCCGATACCAGAACCTTGGCCAGGGCGGTCTTGACCTTTTCTCCTCCTGATAGTACACTGACCGGTTTAAACATATCGTCCTTTGTCATATAGAGATTGGACAGGACGGCCCGGCAGATATGCTGGGGATAGGCCGCATCCTCCGACACATTTTCCAGCACGGTTTTCTCCGGGTCCAGGGTGTCCAGGTCCTGGGAAAAATAGGCGACCTTTGCTTCGGAGGTAATAAAGGTTTCGGGTGCCCTGTCTATCAGGGCTTTGATTAGTGTGGACTTTCCGGCCCCGTTGTTGCCGGTGATAAAGGTCCGCCTGCCAGCCTCTATTTCCAGGCTCACGTTATCCAGGACAATGCGCTCCCCGTAACTCACGGTGAGATGCCGGATGGCGGCCGCATTTTTTGCCCTTATTCTCCCTGCATCCGGCAGTTTCATGGACACCTGGGGCAGCTCATCCGGGCGTTCCTTTTTCTCCAAGTGCTCCAGACGGCTCATGACAGCGGTTTTGTTGCTTTGGACATGACCCTGCTGAACCGCGGCCACGCCTTTGTAGAGCCTCCACTCGCTGCTGCCCATGCGTTTGGGCGGCTTTGTCATTGTCTGGCCCTTTCTCTGCAATGCATCGGTAGTTCTCTCCAGCCGCTTTTTCTCCTTCTGGTACTGCTGGTATTCAAACTCCTGGAAGCCCCGTTCCCGTTCCTTTTGGGCGGTCCAGTCGGAGTAATTTCCGTCAAAAACGCGGATGTTTCCCTTGTCCAGTTCCCATATCTGATTGCAGACCCGGTCTAAAAGGGTCCTGTCATGGGATATCATCAGGATGGCGCCTCTGTATCCCTTCATCATCTTCTCTAAAAGCTCCACGCCTTCCATATCCAGATTGGTGGTGGGCTCATCGGCAAAGAGAAGGGGCGCCTGGCTGGAAAATGCTGCCCCAATGGCGCGCCTGGTCTTCTCACCCCCGCTTTTTACCGCGCTGTCGCGCAGCTTTAATTGGCTTAAAAGCCTGGCCTCGGGTTCATCCTCTGTTTCCCCGGTCTGGAGGATCTCAGCAATGGGACAATACCGTTTTACCACGCCCTCGTCGCAGGCGATTCTCCCGGATAGGACGCCTAAAAGGGTGGATTTTCCGGCCCCGTTGCGTCCGATGAGTCCAATCCTGTCCCCGTCCCGGATTTCCAGTTTTTCAATATCCAGCACGGTCTGGATTCCATATTCTTTTTTAACATTCAGTGCATTTAACAACATAAAAAAATCCCTCCTAAACGCACTTCGTTCAGAAGGGATATAAACCTGGCCAGTTGTAGGCAGAAGGAGCGGGAACGTACAGGTCAGGAGCAGCTTACGCGCGCCTGCCGGGACATGCCTGTCCGCTGCAGCGGATGCATATGGATAGACAGATGCACCCCGTTATATAAAAATATGGCCTTATGGAATATGATTCCCTGTATGACTGAACGAAATGACAAAGACACACAAATTCTGCCCGGCTTTCTATTGCCAGGAAAGAGAGTGTGTAAATCATCTGCTGCTGTTCAATCATCTAATAATCATATTTCAGTTAGCCACCTTTCTCTTTACTATATTGTACTTATATCGTGTATTGCAGTCCTCAGACCAATTCTGATTATAGGGGATGGGAAATATAATGTCAAGGTGGAAAAAATTATTTTATCTGCATATTTTGTCCGCAGCCGAGTACGGGCTGAGGTTTGGGCTGAGGTCTGGGCGCTCAGGGCCTGCGGCCTCCATTTTGATGCCTGCATTTATAAAATAATCATTAAAACCCTGTCTGTACATTGCTTTCCCATGAGAATTAGGTTATAGTTACTCTCGGATGAATGATCCGCGGCTGCCTGAGAAATATACCTGGCAGCAGGCCGGATAATGGGGAAAGGATTGTTTGCAGATGAATAAAGTCAGAGAAAAATTACAGCGTTTCATGATAGGAAGATATGGTATGGACCAGCTTGGCCAGTTTATAATGTATGCCGTGCTTGTGCTGATTTTCCTGAACGTTGTTGTTAGGGTGAGGATATTGTCCTCATTCCTGTATATCCTGGAGCTGGCAGGCTTTTTCTTGCTGTACTTCCGGATGTTTTCAAAAAATGTGGGTAAACGCTACCAGGAGAATCAGGTTTATCTGCGCCTGCGGTTTTATGTGACGGAATATTTCAGGAAAATCAAATTCCGTTTCACGGAGGGCCGGAAATACCGCATCTTTAAGTGCCCTGACTGCGGACAGAAGGTGCGCATACCCAGGGGGCACGGGAAGGTCAGCGTTCACTGTCCGAAGTGCGGGACGGATTTTATAAAGAGGAGCTGACGGTTGCAGCACCAAACCGTTATATACCATTGAATTACAAAAAAGCGCGTCTGAATGTGGCAGCAATGCATGTTCAGGCGCGCTTTATTTATTTTATCTGATCAGGAAGGCAGGAATGCTCCGTAATGGCCGGAGATATAGCGGGAAGCCCCCTGCCAGTCCCTTTCCTCAAGGAAATGATGGGGAATCAGACTGCTTCCAAGGCCGGCACCGATAAAGCCATGCTCAAAGAAAGTGTGGAGATTATCTCCGCGGACTCCACCTACCGCCACATAATCCGTATCCTCAAAGGGGCCCTTCAGGCTCTTGATATAGCTAAGGGGAAGATCACCGGCAGGAAACAATTTCATTATACGATAGTTATATTTAATACATAGTGCCACATCAGATGGTGTCATGACTCCGGGAAGCAAATCCAAATCCTTTTTTCTGAAATAACGCAGTATAGATTCGTCAACAGATGGCGTCAGAAAAAACTGCGCCCCTGCCTGCAAGGCTGAATCAATACGCTCTATGGTAGTGGCAGTACCGGCTCCAACTGTAACGGACTCTTTGAAATGTTCTTTTAATGCTAAAATCTGTCCCGCTCCGTCTGGGGTATTCATTGCCACTTCAAAAACGCTGATTCCGCCCCGGAGAATACTTTCAGCATAAGGAATCAGTAAATCTTCCGGGAGATTTCTGAGTATGGCGATAACAGGACATTGATTAAGAATATGTTTCATAGACTGGCCTCCTTTGTGTTATCTTGTAATGGGTGATATATGATTTTGAATATCAATCAGTTCTTTTTTTGTCGGCAGCCCCTCTATATCACCTTGGACCTGTGTGCACAGCGCACCGGTAATCCCGCCTCTCTGGCCGCAGTCCTCCAATGGCCTTCCATCCAGAATGCCGGACAAAAATCCTGCATTAAATGCATCGCCTGCCCCCACCGGGTCAATACAGATACAGGGATGGGGAGGAATATAACAGTCTTCATTTATTGAATATACATAGGCTCCGGCGCTGCCGTTTTTTAGGGCCAGATAGTCTGTGCAGCCTGATGTGAAAATAATATCTCTTAATGTTTGGGGAGTCCGCTCTCCGTATAACAGATGTCCTTCATCCAAGCCCATGAATACAATATTTGACTGGGAAATGAATTCTTTTATCAAATCCCGGTAATCCTCCTGTTTCCAGAGTTTCATACGTATGTTAGGGTCAAAGCTAATCCGTACATTCAATGACCGGGCCAGCTCGAATACCCTGCGGGTCAAGCGCAGGCAGGATGGGCTCAGAACAGGAGTAATTCCTGTCATATGAACAATTCCCACATCCTCAAATGATTTTTCTGATATAAGAGTTTCATTCATTTGCGAAGCCGCTGAACCGGAACGGTAATAGAATATCTCTGTTTCCGATGAGGGGTTAAAGCGTTTGGCCATCAGACCGGTTGGGGCATGGGCATCCAGCCTGACATGAGAAACAGACACACCTTCTGCACGTATTCGTGATAAAAGAAATCGTCCAAATTCATCATCACCCACACAGCTAAGCCATTCTGTCTGATGCCCAAGCTTGCTAAGACCGATGGCTGTATTGCTTTCGGCGCCGGCAAAGCAAAGACGGAAGTGATTGATATACTGATAGGGACCGGTTTCAGAGGGAACCATGACAGCCATGGTTTCACCGATTGTCAGAACTTTTGGCATATATTTACCTCCCGATGTTTATTCCATAGGACGGGGTCGGATAAAGGCAGACCCCGCTATAGCCGAATTTATGAGAAAGCCCGAGTGCGGAACTGGTAATGAGCTGGCTGAAAAAGCTCAGGCGCTCGTCAGTTATGGAAGTATAAATAGCTGAAATACTGATGGCTCCCATGCAATCCCCGGATTGGTTAAGAATCGGAGCACCAACGCAGAATACCGCTTCATTATCTTCTCTGTTATCAATGGAATACCCCCGCTGTCTGATTTGTTCCAAATCTTTCATCAGTTCATCGAAGGTGGTTTTTGTATTACTGGTTTTCGCGGTCAGCCTTCCTCCGCCTGTAATCTGGCGTATTTTTTCTATTGGAAGGGTTGCCAGAATCGCTTTCCCCAAACCGGTACTGTACATATCATTTCTATCTCCAATCACACATGTGGTTCTGGTAGGGGAACTGCCTTCCTCTTTATCGAGATATACAATCATCCCGTTATTTTCCACTGCAAGAAAGGTGGTCTCCCCGGTCTGAAGGCTCAGCTGTTTCAGGACAGGCCGTGCCTGGGTATGTATATCGGTCCTGCTCAGGTAGGTGCTCCCTATTTCAAAACAGTGTACATCTAAAGAAAAACATTTGGTATCTTCATCCATCTGAACCATTTCTTTATGCACCAGCGTATGGATGATATCAAATACGCTGCTTTTAGGAATGCCTAAATCTTTGCTTATTGCAGACAGAGTGACCGGTTTTTTACTATGTGACAGATAATCCAGTATATCGATCGATCTTAAAACTGCTTTATTTAATTTTTCTTTTTCCATAAAATAATACTTCTCCTTGTTCGGTATTTTAATCAGTATCCGATATTACGAACAATCTTATGGTACAATTGTAGCATAATTACAAATAAGACGTCAATATTAAAAGTGATAAATGTTTAATATTACTGTGAAAAATAAAATACTGAGGTAAATTACGAAAAGTACAATAATGTTTATTATACTAAATTTCTAAAAATCGTTCGTAATACCGGACAATAAAGGTTTAAAGTAAAACTCCTTGAAGAGGACCAGGGAGCAATTCTGCCTGGCAGATCAGATTGACCTGGAAAGGAAAAGTGTGGAAAATTCAGGGTGGTTTTATATCCTAAGGCTTCTCCGACAACAACCGTATGGAGGTGGCATATTCAGACGGAGTCATAGTAGTAATCTGCTTGAACTGCCGTGAAAAATAGTGGATGGAGTTGTATCCCAGGCGGTCTGCAATCTGGGTGAAATTTAGCTGGTTGTCACGTATCATTTGTTTGGCAGTGTCAATTTTCATCATGGAAAAGAATTCTATGACCCCGCAGCCTTTTGTGTCCCGGAACAGCTTTTGCAGCTGGGAGCGCCCCACCAGGTTGTCCCGGCAGATTCTGTCTATGGTCATGCGTTCGCCCAGATGCTCCTCCATGTAGCGGACGATTCGGTTGTAGGTATCATTCCCGCTGCTGGCCTCGGCCAGGAAGCGGGAAGAACGTACTGGCAGGGAGTAGGAAAAATATCTTCTGTATAGATGAATCATCAGCTGTTCCAGGTAATGGCTGATAAGCTGGGCCGAACCAAAGGTCAGGGGTTCGCTGTTAAAGATAAGCTCCTCCTGGTAAGGGTCATCCAGTCTTCCGCTGAATGTGTTTCTGGCCTCCACGATGATCTGGGCCAGGAGCTCTTTTTCCGTATCCTGGACCGACATGAGCTGATCCTCAAATGACTTTATGGCAGGGGAATGGCACTCGAACCCAATGACCACCAGGCTTGGAGAGACTTTTCCGTTGGTCAGTACGTTGTGGAACTCATTGGGCTTGTGAAACAGAATATTCCCTTTCTTCAGGGTCAGACGCCGGTCTCCTGCCAACGCATCAATTTCACCTCGGTCCACGCATACCAATTCCCAGAAGTCATGGCTTTCCCCGGGAAAGGAGAAGTCACTCATATACTGGAAATAGTGGACGGAGATAATCCGGTTGATGGTAACGCTGTCCTCCAGAACTACACTTTTATAGGCCATGTAATCTTTCCTCCCGTACTGTCTTTTTCTGAAACTGTCTTATCTTCTTGAATTATATCACAGGAATGAATTCCGCAGAATACAATCATGCAAATAAAATGATAGAATGTGCAAATAAAATCCCTTCCGCTGTCTTGTTACAAAAAAAGCGATCCGCTATACTTTATTTAAACGAAATCAAAAGTTATGGGCTCATGGAATAGAGTCAATATAAAGATAAGAGGGAGGATACAGACATGTCCAAGACAAGAGGAAGGGTTACACTTCCCAGTGAATCCGGGTTTTTGAAGGAGACAAGGGAGTTGATGGAGCGCTGGGGCGCTGATGCCATCCGCGACAGTGACGGGACAAAGCTGGATAAGGATGTCAAGTCTCTGGATGCGGAAATTTATACCACCTATTTTGTGGCAAGAGGTCACAATGAATTTGCAGTTAAGCATATGGAGGAATGCCAGCAGCTCTACCTTATGTCCCGGCGTTTTACAGCAGTGGGAAACCATCTGGAGATGGACTTTATGGAAGGATATTTTGGCCAGCAGGTGGTACCGGACTGTTACCATGACCCTAAGAAATGGTGGGAGGTCATGGACCGCACCACAGGCCAGGCAGTCCCCGCCTCCAGGTGGGAGCTGACAGGGGCGTCCATGCCGGAAGGTTTTGGCGATGGCAGTGAGTTTAAGGGTGTGTTTGAAGGGGCCGGGAACACTGCAGACGCCGGGAATGCCGCAGAAACCAAAAAAACAGAAGCTGTTTCCGCCACCATGCGCGTAGTGCTGGAGCACGCGTCGCCTTTTCACGAATATACGGTATCCTTCCTGGCATACGCGGTGTGGGATCCTACCCAGATGTACAATCACATAACGAATAACTGGGGGGATAAACCCCATGAGATTCCCTTTGATGTGCGCCAGGAGGCTTCAGGCCTGTTTGCAAGGGAGTACCTGGTACAGTGGTTAAAGGATAACCCGGATACGGATGTTGTGCGCTTCACCACATTTTTTTACCATTTCACGCTGGTGTTCGGAAGCGACGCAAAGGAAAAATTCGTGGACTGGTTCGGATACGGAGCAACCGTCAGTGTGAAGGCGCTGGAGGAATTCCAGGCCGAATACGGCTACGCCCTCAGACCTGAGGACATTGTGGACAATGGGTACTATAATTCTTCCTTCCGGGTTCCCACCAGACAGTACAGGGATTATATGGATTTTATCCAGCGCTTTGTGGCGGAAAAAGCCAGGGAGCTGGTGGAGCTGGTCCATCAGGCAGGGCGTAAGGCCATGATGTTTTTAGGCGACAACTGGATTGGCACCGAGCCTTACGGCGCTTATTTCCCGGAAATCGGCCTGGACGCCGTGGTGGGAAGCGTGGGAGGCGGGGCAACGCTGCGCCTTATCTCGGATATTCCGGGGGTGAGCTATACGGAGGGCCGTTTCCTTCCCTATTTTTTCCCTGACACATTTTATGAGGGAAATGACCCTGTTCCTGAGGCGGTGGAAAACTGGATTTGCGCCCGAAGAGCTCTGATGCGCAAACCGGTTGACCGTATCGGGTATGGCGGATATCTGAGCCTGGCCTATAAATTTCCTGGCTTTGTGGATTACATTGAGAAGGTTGCCGAAGAATTCAGGGAAATTTATGGAAATATCGGAGGAAGCAGGCCTTTTTGCGGGCTGAAGGCAGCTGTGTTGAACTGCTGGGGAAAGCTGCGCTCCTGGCAGCCCTACATGGTAGCCCATGCCCTGTGGTATAAGCAGACCTACACTTATTTCGGCATTCTGGAGGCACTGAGCGGGGCAGGTGTGGATGTGGTATTTATGAGCTTTGACGATATACGAAGTTCAGGCATACCTGAGGATGTGGATGTGATCATCAATGCAGGTGATGCGGGCACGGCCTGGTCCGGCGGGGATGAGTGGCTGGATGAGCAGATTGTCACGGCAGTGAGGCGGTTTGTCTGGGAAGGCGGCGGCTTTGTGGGAGTGGGCGAGCCCAGCGCCGTGCAGCGGGGCGGACGGTATTTCCAGCTGGCAGATGTGCTGGGGGTGGATAAAGAGCAGGGCTTCACTCTGTCCACGGACAAGTATGATGTAACACAGGCGGACAGCCACTTTATCACACAGGACGTTCCAAGGGATGAATCAGGAAGGCTGGTTCTGGATTTTGGCGAAGGGATGAAAAATGTGTATGCCTTGGGAACGGATACAGAGATTGGGGAATATTCAGACCATGAGGTCCATCTCAGCGCCCATCCATATGGAAGGGGACGGGGCGTGTACCTTGCGGGTCTTCCTTACAGCCATGAGAACACCAGGCTTCTCATAAGAAGCATGTATTATGCGGCCTGCAAAGAGGGGGAAATGAAGAAGTGGTTTTCGGATAATCTGTTCTGCGAGGTACACGGATATCCGGCGGCGGGGAAATATGCGGTGGTCAATAATACCAGCCGCGGGCAGTCCACGGTGGTTTATGACGGGGATGGACATGGGACATCCATGGAGCTGCTGCCCTGTGAAATAAAATGGTTTGACCTATAAGCCGGTTAACCCGGAATTAACTGAATATGTCTGTCCTTCATAAATATACAAAATGACTTACAACTGTTCGGGGCGAGAATCATATTTGTGAATTATACATAGAAAAAGTCTTTTTGTACAAATAAATAAATTTATAGTGCAAAGAACTTTATGTGCATATTTACTATAATTGGATTATCGGTAGTGAATGTGAATCGGCAAAAACACAATAAGATTCAAGGAGGACGTATTTTATGAAAAACAGAAAATGGATGGCATTGGCATTGGCGGCAGCCATGGTTGGCTCCCTGACAGCATGCGGCGGCGGGTCCGGCACCGCGGATACCACGGCAGCGGCAGCGGCGGCTGACACCACAGCAGCTCCGGCAGCAGACACCACGGCGGCAGCAGACGCACAGGCCCCGGCCGGAGACGGCACAGGTCTGGTATACTGGTCCATGTGGGAGTCCACAGAGCCTCAGGGCCAGGTAATCAAGGAAGCAGTTGACAAGTTTTCCGCAGACACAGGAGTGGCTGTAGATGTACAGTTCAAGGGACGTACCGGTATCCGCGAGGGATTACAGCCTGCCCTGGACGCAGGAACCAACATTGACCTGTTTGACGAGGATATTGACCGTGTAAATACTACATGGGGCGCTTATCTGATGGATCTGGAGGAACTGGCTAAGGCATCTGATTATGACGCCACTGCCAATGCAAGCCTGATGGAGGCCTGCCGCGAGGTGGGAGGGGGAACCCTTAAGTCCATACCTTATCAGCCTAATGTATTTGCGTTTTTCTACAACAAGGCAATCTTTGAGGAAGCCGGCGTGGCCGCTGTTCCCACCACCTGGGCGGAATTGGACGCAGCATGCCAGAAGATCAAGGACGCAGGCTATACGCCTATTACATGTGACGACGCATACATACTTTGTCTCTTCGGATACCATATGTCCAGACTCAACGGCTACGACAAGACATCGGATATTGTAAAGAACAATAAGTGGGATGACCCGTCTGTGATGGAGACAGCCAAGGCTTACGCGGATTTTGCACAGAAGGGATATTTCTCAGAAAACATAGCATCCAACGTATTCCCGGCCGGACAGAACCAGGAGCTGGCACTGGGAACAGCAGCCATGTACCTCAATGGTTCCTGGCTTCCAAACGAAGTAAAGAACATGGCGGGCGATGACTTCCAGTGGGGATGCTTCAGCTACCCGGCAGTGGAAGGCGGTAAAGACGGTACGGAAGCAGCAAACTACGGCGGCCAGGTACTGGCTATCAACAAGAACTCACAGCACGCAGAGGATGCATTTAAGCTGATTACCTATATTACCAAGGGTGAGTTTGACAAAAAGCTCTCTGAGGAATCCCTGGGAATCCCGTCCGATACCACCAATTCAGAGTGGCCTGTACAGCTTACAGACGTGAAGCCTGTAATGGAGAGCTTAAAGACACGTTATCCATGGGCTGCCGGCGCAGAGGACAATGTGGATATGACGCCAATCATCAAAGAGAACATGACCAAGCTTTGCAGCGGAGCCATTACAGCGGATGAATTTGTATCCAATCTCCAGGCGGCAGGAAAGTAATCAGATAAACACATTCAAAACATTTTCCACGGAATATGCAACAATGAGGTGGCATCGTATAACGCTGCCGCCTCTTTTTGGGCTCCGGAGCGTATCCGGACCAGGTTTATGTTAGGAGGAACCGGCGTGAAAAAAAATAAGGGAATGTTAATTGTGTTCATGACACCGGCGGTGGTGATGTTCGTCCTGGTATTCCTTTATCCCATTATCAGGACTATCCTTATGAGCTTTTTCAAGATTGAGGGAATCACGGACCCCATGTCAAAATGGACCTTCAGCGGTATTGATAACTATGTGAAGCTGGCAAATACCACCTTGTTCCGCATCTCCATGTGGAACCTGGCCCGGATATGGTTTATCGGCGGTATCATCGTCATGTCCCTGGCGCTGCTGTTTGCCGTTATCATTACCAGCGGCATCCGCTTCAAGAGCTTTTTCAGGGCAATGATTTATCTGCCGAATATTGTCAGCGCAGTGGCCCTGGCGACCATGTGGCTTCAGTATGTCTACAGCCCCAAGTACGGACTGATTAAAAATTTCTTCCAGGCTTTGGGCCTGGATTCCCTGGCAAAGATACAGTGGCTGGATAATGACCACAAGTTCATGGCTCTGCTCCTGGCCTACTGTTTCGGCATGGTGGGTTATCACATGCTGATATTTGCCAGCGGCATTGAGCGCATCAGCGACGATTATTTTGAGGCGGCCACTTTGGACGGGGCCAATAAGTTCAACCAGTTCCGCTATATTACATTACCACTGTTAAAGGGAGTGTTCAGAACCAATGTCACCATGTGGAGCGTTACCAGTGTGGGATTTTTCGTATGGTCCCAGCTGTTCTCCACGGTAACGGCCGATACCCAGACCATTACCCCCATGGTTTATCTGTACATGCAGATATTTGGGGCAGGCAACAGCGTCACGGAGCGCAATTCCGGGGTTGGAGCAGCTGTCGGCGTGATGCTGAGCGTATGTGTGGTTATTGTGTTCTGGCTCTGCAACCATCTGCTTCAGGATAAAGACCTGGAATTCTAGGAAAGGGGGAAAACATATGTCGGGATTATTTCAGAAAAAAGAGAAACTGCACAGGGAACCGGTGCGCTGGAAGAAGGAACTAAAGCTTGCCCCCGGATACCTGATTCTTACCCTGTGGATTCTGTTTACCCTGGCCCTGCTGGGCTGGGTCCTGCTGGCCAGCTTTTCCACCACCAAGGAGATATTCAGCAATAAGCTGCTGGATAGCGGACTCCATATAGAGAATTATGTGAAGGCATGGGTCAATTCCAATGTCTCCACCATTTTCTTCAATTCCTTATTTTACGCGGCGGTATCCTGTACCCTGCTGATACTGATTTGCGCGCCTGCCGCCTATGCGCTGTCACGTTTTGACTTTGTGTGCAATAAACTAATACAGTCATCTCTTGTGGCGTCCATGGGTGTTCCGGTAGTCATGATTGTGCTTCCGCTGTTTGCCGTGGTGGCAGGTCTCAATATCCTTAATAATGTTTCGGCTAACCGGGCCACCCTGATATTCCTGTATATCGGAATCAATGTGCCCTACACCACCATTTTCCTGACCACCTTTTTTGCCAATCTGTCCAGGGCGTTTGAGGAAGCGGCTGCCATTGACGGCTGCCCCCCTGTTAAGACCTTCTGGCTGATTATGCTTCCCATGGCCCAGCCGGGAATCGTGACCGTCACCATATTCAACTTCATCAATATATGGAATGAGTATTTCATCTCCCTGATATTCGGAAATTCCGACAAGGTACGTCCGGTGGCAGTGGGGTTGTATTCCATGATAAACTCCATGAAATATACAGGTGACTGGGCCGGTATGTTCTCTGCTGTTGTCATTGTATTCCTGCCCACCTTTATCCTGTATATCTTCCTGTCGGAGAAGATTATAGCAGGCGTAACCGGAGGCGGCGTGAAGGGATAGGATAGAACAGGAAACGTGAAGGAATAAGGATATATCTTGTGAGGAGGAAGGACAGCATGTCTCAGAAACCAGTATTAGTAATCATGGCGGCCGGTATGGGAAGCCGTTACGGCGGATTAAAGCAGATTGACCCTGTGGACCCTTATGGGAATATCATCATTGATTTTTCCATATTTGATGCCAGGGAAGCGGGATTTGAAAAGGTCATATTCATTATCAAGAAGGCCATTGAGGAAGATTTTAAGATTCACATTGGAAACCGAATCAGTAAATATATGGATGTGGCCTATGTTTACCAGGAGCTGGATAAGATTCCGGATGGATACCAGGTGCCTGAGGGCAGGGTAAAGCCGTGGGGCACGGGTCATGCAGTGCTTTGCTGCAGTGCTTTGATTGACGGGCCTTTTGCGGTAATCAATGCGGATGATTATTATGGAAAAGAAGCCTTTCACATGATATATGACCAGCTGTCCTCTGTGGAGGACACGGACCGATACCAATATACCATGGTGGGCTACAAGCTGTACAATACCCTGACAGAGAATGGGTATGTGGCAAGGGGCGTATGCCGGACAGATGAAAAAAGCCGACTGGTGGATATACATGAGCGGACCAGGATTGAAAAGCATGGGAGCCAGGCGGAATATACAGAGGATGACGGAGCTACCTGGACAGAACTTCCGGAGTCCACCATTGTTTCCATGAACATGTGGGGATTTACGAAGAGTATTCTGGGCGAGCTGGAGAACCGGTTCGGGGCTTTCCTGGATAAAAACCTTTCTGTAAATCCTATGAAGTGCGAATACTTCCTGCCCTTTGTGGTGGATGAACTTCTGAAGGCAGACCTGGCCGAGGTGACTGTGCTAAAGAGCGTGGACCGCTGGTATGGAGTTACCTATAAGGAAGATAAGGAGACAGTGGTAAAGGCCATTAAGGACCTTAAGGATAAGGGCTTGTACCCGGAGAAACTTTGGGAGGAACTGGTAAAATGAGTGGAGAAATGGATAAACATTTACTAAAGGAGGCGGCCGCGGCGTTTGCCACGGATGGGGAAGCAATCAGCTGCCAGCGCTACGGCAGCGGCCACATCAATGATACCTTCCGTCTCATATGTGAGAAACATCCTTATATTCTTCAGAGGATGAATACGGATATCTTCCAGGATCCGGTATCCCTTATGCGGAATATTGAGGGGGTCACCACCTTCCTGAGGCAGGAGGTCATGAAAAACAACGGAGACCCGGACCGGGAGACCCTGAATCTTATCAGGACCAGGGAGGGAGCCCCTTACTATGTGGACAGCCGGGGAAATTACTGGAGGATGTACCTGTTCATTGAGGGAGCCACCTGCTATAACCTGGTGGAGAAGCCGGAGGACTTTTACCAGAGCGGGAAGGCCTTCGGGCATTTCCAGAGACTGTTAGCCCACTATCCGGCCAGAGAGCTGGCAGAGACCATCCCTGGTTTTCATGACACTCCGGGACGCTTTCGGGCTTTCAGTAAGGCAGTGGAGGAGGATATCTGCGGCCGGGCGTCAGAGGTTCAGAACGAGATTCAGTTTGTCATGGACAGGGAGCAGGATATGGGCCTGGCCATGGATATGCTGGCCAAGGGGGAGCTTCCACTGAGAGTGACCCATAATGATACCAAATTAAATAACATTATGATTGATGACAAGACCGGCCAGGCCATCTGCATTATTGACCTGGATACGGTAATGCCGGGACTTTCTATCTTTGATTTCGGAGATTCCATCCGCTTTGGCGCCAATACCGCAGAGGAGGATGAAACGGATTTAACCAAGGTATCCCTGTCCGTTCCTCTCTTTGAAATCTATACCAGAGGATTTCTGGAGGGTTGCGCGGGAAGCCTTACCGAAGCAGAGGTTAAGATGCTTCCTCAGGGGGCCAGGCTCATGACCCTGGAATGCGGAATCCGGTTCCTTACGGACTATCTGTCCGGCGACACTTATTTTAAGATAGCCAGGGAGAAGCATAATCTGGATCGCTGCCGTACCCAGTTCGGGCTGGTGGAGGATATGGAAAAGAAATGGGGAGAGATGGAACGTATAGTGGAGGCTGTCTGTAAGGGCTGAAACAGGAATAAAACAGGAATAAAACAGAGACAAAAAAGGTGTCTGCCATGGAGGCGGACACCTTTTTCATATGGTGCGCCCGGCTCTGGGGCGCCGGGCATGGGCTGCGGTTTTACACACATTTTACATAAACTATACCATATTATGATTTCTCCGGATGTAAATTTTATGTATACTCCAAACTGTAGAAAAGATAACAAAAAACATGATAATAAACGACATGATTCAGGAGGAAACGTATTATGAGAATGAATGGAAAGAAATTAACGGCACTGTTAGGCACAGCAGTTCTGGCCATGGGTATCCTGGCGGGCTGCGGCAGCGGCGCCCCGGAGACAACCGCAGCAGGGACAGCCGCCCCGGCAACAACTGCAGAAACATCCGCAGAGGCTTCTGATGCGTCAGGAGAGACAAAAGACACAGAAGCAGCAAAGGCAGAAAACGCCCCGTCCGCTGATTTGAGCGGCACCATCAGTATGGTGGGATCCACTTCCATGGAGAAGTTTGCCAATGCGCTCAGCGAGTCCTTTATGGAGAAGCACCCAGGTGTGACGGTGACCGCTGAATTCGTTGGATCCGGCGCAGGAGTGGAGGCTGTCAGCAACGGGACAGCTGATATCGGCAATTCTTCCAGGAATTTAAAGGATGAGGAGAAGGCTGACGGCGTGGCGGAAAACATTGTTGCCATTGACGGAATCGCAGTGGTGGTTGATGCCGCCAATACGGTGGAGGACCTGACCAAACAGCAGCTGTCCGATATCTATGAAGGAAAAATCACCAACTGGAAGGATGCAGGCGGAAATGACGCTCCCATTGTAGTGGTTGGACGTGAATCCGGTTCCGGTACCAGAAGCGCCTTCGAGGAGCTGTTAGAGCTGGAAGACGTGTGCAAATACAGCAATGAGCTGGACAGCACCGGCGCAGTGATGGCAAAGGTGGCCTCCACACCAGGCGCCATTGGCTATGTTTCACTGGATGTACTGGACGACACAGTAAAGGCTGTGAAGCTGGAAGGCGCTGAGCCTACAGAGGAAAACATCAAGGCAGGCTCCTACTTCTTAAGCCGTCCGTTTGTAATGGCTACCAAGGGAGAAATAAGCGAGCAGAATGACCTTGTAAAAGCTCTCTTCGATTATATCTACTCAGAAGAAGGCGCAGAGATAGTGAAGTCCGTGGGACTGATTGCAGTTGACAAATAATCGGAATAGAGAAAGGAGACTTCCTGCATGAGAGCGGAGACATTTTCCATACGATCCTGTCATGGCAGCAAGTCCACCGTCGAAAAAGCTGCACAGGGCATCTTTACTGCCTGCGGCTTTTTCGCCGTATTGGCTGTTGCCTCCATCACACTGTATATGCTTATCAGCGGTACGCCTGCGCTGTTTAAAGTGGGGCTGCTGGAAATTTTGTTTGGGACCGTGTGGCAGCCCGCAGCCGCATCCCCCAGCTTCGGTATACTGTTTGTCATACTGACCTCCATCGTGGGAACCTTTCTGGCAATTCTGATTGGAGTTCCTATCGGCGTCATGACAGCCATATTCCTGGCGGAGGTAGCCCCCAAACGGCTGAGCGACATGGTCCGTCCGGCGGTAGAGCTTCTGGCCGGAATCCCCTCTGTCATATACGGCCTGCTGGGAATCCTGATTCTTAACCCCCTGATGTACAAAATGGAACTGATACTGTTTAAAGGGTCTGAAACACATCAGTTTACCGGCGGAGCCAATCTGATATCAGCTGTGCTGGTATTGGCCCTGATGATTCTCCCCACGGTCATAAACATCAGCGAATCTGCCCTCAGGTCCGTGCCGGCCCATCTAAAGAGCGCGTCCCTGGCTCTGGGCGCCACAAAGATACAGACCATATTCCAGGTAATTGTGCCTGCGGCCAAATCCGGTATCATAACAGCCGTTGTGCTGGGTACAGGCAGGGCAATCGGTGAAGCCATGGCCATCAGCCTTGTGTCGGGAAGCTCCGTAAACCTGCCTCTTCCCTTTAGCTCTGTTCGTTTCCTCACAACAGCCATTGTATCGGAGATGGGGTATGCCTCGGGTCTTCACAGACAGGTGCTTTTCACCATTGGTCTGGTACTGTTTGCATTCATTATGATTATCAACATAAGCCTGACCAGGATTTTAAAGAGAGGGGGAAACAGGAATGACAAATGATATTGCGGTCCGGGTTCATAAGGACTCCGTTGTGCAGGACAGTATATACGGCAGGCGCGTGCGCGGCCTGGATGTGTTTCTTACGGTTATCATATATACCTGCGCGGGTTTCTCCATCCTTCTTCTGGCAGGCATCATGGGGTATGTGTTCGTGCGCGGAATCCCGCATGTGACATGGGCATTTTTGAGTACTGCCTCCAGCGCCACAAAGGGAACCTTTGGAATCCTGGGAAATATTATAAACACACTGTACATTGTAATCATTACCCTGCTCATCGCCACGCCCCTGGGCATTGGCTCCGCCGTATACCTGAACGAATACGCAAAGCCGGGAAAAGTGGTGCGGCTGATTGAGTTTACCACAGAAACCCTGTCCGGCATTCCGTCTATTATATTCGGCTTGTTTGGAATGGTGTTTTTTGGAAATGCTTTGGGACTGGGATATTCTATCCTAACAGGAGCCCTGACCCTGACCATTATGATTCTCCCCCTTATAACCAGGACCACCCAGGAGGCTCTTAAGACTGTGCCGGACAGCTACCGCCATGGCGCCCTTGGAATCGGAGCTACAAAGTGGTACATGATACGGACTATCCTGCTTCCCAGCGCCATGCCGGGAATTCTCACAGGTATAATCCTGGCTATCGGAAGAATTGTGGGAGAGTCGGCAGCCCTGCTGTTTACGGCGGGAAGCGGTTATTACCTTCCAAAGAATCTGTTTTCCAAAATATTTGAATCAGGAGGAACCCTCACCATACAGCTCTATCTGTTTATGCAGAAAGCAAAATATAATGAGGCCTTTGGTGTGGCTGTGGTCCTTCTGGTAATTGTGCTGGGAATCAACGGTCTGGCAAAATACATGTCCCACCGGTTCAATGTGGAAGCCGGGGCATAGGGATGGGGCGGACCATTTCAATTAGCAAAGGAGAGAAAGCGTGGAAAGCAAAACAAAGATTTCAACCCGGAACCTGAACCTGTACTACGGGGAGAATCATGCCCTTAAAAATATAAACCTTGATTTGTATGAACATAAGATTACAGCCTTCATAGGGCCGTCAGGCTGCGGCAAGTCCACTTACCTGAAGACACTGAACCGCATGAACGACCTGGTGCCGGGCGTTAAGATCGATGGGACTGTTCTCCTGGATGATGAGGATATTTACGATTCCCAGGTGGATACCACCCTGCTGAGAAAGAAAATAGGCATGGTATTCCAGCAGCCCAACCCCTTTCCCATGAGTATCTATGACAACATTGCCTATGGGCCGAGAATCCATGGCATTAAGAATAAGGCCCAGCTGGATGAGATTGTGGAGAACAGCCTTAAGGGAGCGGCTCTGTGGGATGAGGTCTCTGACCGGCTGAAGAAATCAGCCCTGGGACTGTCCGGCGGACAGCAGCAGCGCCTCTGTATCGCCAGGGCTCTGGCCGTGGAGCCGGAAGTCCTTCTCATGGATGAACCCACGTCTGCCCTGGACCCCATATCCACTCTGAAGATTGAGGATCTGATGGATGATCTAAAGAGTAAATATACAGTGGCCATTGTGACCCATAACATGCAGCAGGCCACGCGTATAGCGGACCACACTGCATTTTTCCTGGTGGGAGAGGTGGTGGAGTATGCGACTACGGACGAACTTTTCACCATGCCGAAGGATAAGAGGACAGAAGACTATATAACAGGCCGTTTCGGATAATGGCGGAAGGAAGGTATCAGATTGAGCGTTAGGGTTACGTACGAACATGAGTTAGAAGTACTAAAACAGGATTTAAAAGAAATGGCCCATATGGTGGAGAGCGCTATTGAGCAGACCTTCATGGCATTTGAGGACCAGGATTATACGATGGCTGAGGATGTGATTAAGGGCGACAGGACCGTCAATGATATGGAGCGGGCCATCGAGTCCAGATGCCTGTCCCTGATACTGCGCCAGCAGCCGGTTGCCAGCGACCTGCGCCAGGTATCCACTGCCCTCAAGGTGGTGACGGATCTGGAGCGCATAGGGGACCATGCCTCGGATATCGCTGAGCTGATTCTGAGGATAAAAAGCGAGCACGCATACCACATTGTTAAGCATCTTCCGGTTATGGCGGCTTCCGCCAACGCAATGGTTCATGACGCCATAGAAGCATTCATCAACCAGGATTTAGATTCTGCCATGGAAATCATTGAACGGGATGACGAGGTGGATACACTGTTCAATCAGGTGAAGGACGACGTGATTCATCTGCTTAAATCCTCGCCGGACCAGGCGGACCAGGGAATTGACCTGCTGATGGTGGCCAAGTATCTGGAACGGATAGGAGACCATGCGGTAAACGTGTGTGAGTGGACCCAGTTTTCCAAGACCGGGGCGCTTAAGAATGTGAGAATTATGTAGATAAACCAAAATGGTTTTATTGGGGATAAATGGAACGGTGTCTGTTATGAGGATATCAGGCTTAATAACAATGAAGGACATTTTCAAACTAAGTTAAAAACTTAAAATAGGATAAATGCCGCAGAGCAATGCTGTAAGTCCAGCATGGTTCTGCGGCATTTGTATTATTATCAGAGAAAACCCCCTTAAATAATCGGCTGCTCAATTGCTCAATGCCTCGAAATGAAAATATATGAAAAAAAGTGAAATGACAAAAAAGCAGAGTTACATTGGTTTTCGTGTTTCAGTTATTGAATTAGTTAAAACTTCCTTGGATAATGCATAAATCTATGTATCAAACTAAAAAATGTAGAATACAGCTGAATGTAAATGAAAAAATATAGAAACTTATGCCAAAAAATAAAATAAAAAATTTTGAAAAGTATTGACATAATTTGAAACAAATGCTATTATGATGCTACAAGGAGGTAGCAATCATATGAAGTATGCCACACGGATTAACTCGTTTTTGAGATTTGACAGCAACCTGCTGAATGCATTCCAGTCCATAGGATCCATTGAAGGAGTGGATTATGTGGATTTGAATTATCCGGAACATTTTGCTGATTATGATATAGAGGTGATAAAGGCAAAGATGGAGGAATGCGGACTGAGATGTAATGCCATTAACCTCAGGTTCAGGGACAAGTACATAGGAGGAGAGTTCGGAAACCATGAGCCGGCCATATCGCAGGACGCCATAACTTTATGCAGGGAGGCGGCAGATGCGTGCAGAAAGCTGGGAGGAAACCAGATGATTATATGGCTGGGATTTGACGGTTTTGATTATTCCTTCCAGATTGATTATGTAAGCTACTGGAACCGGATTGTGAAGGCGTTCCGGGATGTGTGCGACTATTCCAAGGTGCCTGTGAGCATTGAGTACAAACCCTATGAGGAGAGGGTCCACGCTTTTATTGACAGCTTTGGAACTGCGGTTTCCATTCTTCACGATGTGGACAGGGAAAACCTGGGGGTGACCCTGGACTTCTGCCACATGCTGATGAAGAAGGAGAATCCTGCGTTTGCAGCGGCCTGGCTGCTGGAGCGGGGGAAACTCTACAATATACATCTCAATGACGGAGAGGGTTCCACGGATGACGGCCTGATGGTGGGAACCGTGAATTTCTGGAAGACAGTGGAGGTCATGTACTACCTTAAAAAATATGACTTCCAGGGTGTGATATATTTTGACACATTTCCAAAGCGGGAGAAGGCGGTGGAAGAATGTGAGGCAAACATAAAGATGTGCCGGCGGATTGAGCAGCTTATTGACACCTATGGACTCTGCCGGATGGAGAAGGTGGTGGAACAGAACGATGCGGTAGCTGTAAGCAGCATGATGGTTGCTTTGTTATAAACAAAAACTATTTTAATGTAAAAGGAGAAGAGAAGATGAAAAAGAGAGGTTTGGTTTTATCTGTGACAGCAATTGCCATGGCAGCGGGACTCATGGCAGGATGTACGAATAAGCAGGCGGCCGCCACGGCGCAGACAGAGGCTGCTGCCGATACCTTTAATCCGGACAAGGAGGCAGGGGTCAGCATCGAAGAATTGAGAGAGAAGCTGGGGGATGTTCCGAAGCTGGACGGTGAGGTTAAATTGGGAGCAGTGGCAAAATCCTTTGATAATGAGTACTGGAGAACCCTGAGAGAGGGGTACGGCGAGTATCAGACAAAGGCAGCGGCGGCCGGCTGCAATATCACCATAGACGTGACCTCGGCCCAGGGCGAAAACGACGAACAGGGACAGCTTTCTATTGTAAAGGATATGATTAATAAGAAGTACACAGGACTTCTCCTTTCGCCTATTTCCGACGGAAACCTGACACCCGGTGTGGAGGATGCCAAGAAGGCGGGAATACCGGTCATCAATGTGAATGACGGCCTGATTGCCAATGCGGATTCCTTCGTAGGTCCCAAGGCGGACCAGAACGGAGAGCTGGCAGCGGAGTGGATTGCTGATAAGCTGGGCGGCAAGGGCAAGGTGGCAATCGTCATCGGTATGCCTAAGGCGTTTGCGGCAAGGCAGAGGACGGAAGGTTTTGAAAACTGGATGGCGGCCAACGCAAAGGACATTGAGATTGTGGCAAAGCAGAATGCTGACTGGGACCGTCAGAAGTCCAAAGATTTGGCTGACACATGGATTAAACAGTATCCGGACCTGAATGCCATTTTCTGCAACAACGATACCATGGCCCTGGGCGTGGTGGAGGCTGTTAAGTCATCCGGCAAAGATATATTGGTGGTTGGCGTTGACGGTATAGGAGAGGCGTATGATTCCATCCGCAGGGGCGAGCTGGATGCCACTATTGATTCATTCCCGTTCTATAAAGCTCAGATTGCAGGTGAAGTAATGCTCAGAAGACTGGGCGGACAGGAGATTCCCAGGGTGCTGTGGACGCCTCAGGCTCTCATTGATTCCGAGAACGTAGATAAGCCGGCAGAGGAAATCATCGGCTGGACAGACCCTGTATATGCAAAATAGACAAAGGCAGCAAGGAAACTATCATCAGCCAGAGGGTCAGACCCCTGGCTGATATTTCAAAGAGGGGATAGAATATGGCGACAATGATACATTTTTCTAATATAACAAAGCAGTTCCCCGGCAACAAGGCGCTGGACAGTGTGGATTTTACGGTGGATAAAGGGGAGATACACGCCCTCCTTGGGGAAAACGGCGCGGGTAAATCTACCCTTCTCAATATCCTTCACGGCATCTATCCTGATTACGATGGAAATGTGGAGATTGACGGGAGAAAAGTGGGCTTTAAGAATGCCAATGATGCCATCGAATTCGGTATTGCCAAGGTGCATCAGGAAGTAAACCTTGTGACTGAGCTGACGGTAGGGCAGAATATAGCCCTTGGCTACGAGGTGACCAGGGGATTTTTTGTGGACTATGATGCCATGTACAAAAAGACGGATGTCATCCTGGAAAGGCTGGGCTGCAAATTCAGAAGCAGGGACCGTGTGACCTCTCTCAGCACTGGCGAGATGCAGATGATTCTGATTGCCAAGGCATTGTTTCACAATGCAAAAATCATTTCCTTTGACGAACCCACGTCAGCCCTGACAGACCGCGAGGTAGACCGTTTGCTTAAGATGATTATGGAACTCAAGGACCAGGGAATTACGATACTGTATATCACACACCGTTTGGACGAGGTATTTGCCATAGCGGACAGGGCCAGTATTCTGCGCGACGGAACGTATATCACTACCCTGAACATGAAGGATACATCCAAGGAAGAGCTGATACGCCACATGGTTGGCCGGGATGTGTCCGCTTATGCAGTTAGAAATAATCCCCTGTGCGCCGCCGGCGAGGTGGTGCTGGAAGCCAGGGACCTGTGCAAGAACGGTGTATTTGAACACATAAGCTTTGAGCTCCACAGAGGCGAGATTTTGTCCTTTGCCGGACTGGTGGGATCCAAGAGAACAGATGTGATGCGGGCTATATTCGGGGCAGACCCCTATACCAGCGGGGAGGTTTACATAAAAGGGAAAAGGGCGGAAATTAAGAGTCCTAAGGATGCCCTGCAATACAGTCTGGGGCTGATACCTGAGAATAGAAAAACGCAGGGGTTTGTTAAGAACTTTACGAACGCCAGCAACATGGCCCTGGCCTCCATGAATCGGTTTTGCAGCAGAGGCTTTGTGAATGCCGGGAAGATATATGACAACTGCATGTATTACACAGGGGAAATGAATCTGCATCCTGCGGATCCGGATTATCTGACAGAGAGCCTGAGCGGCGGAAATGCCCAGAAAGTCATCATCGCGAAGTGGATGACCACGGACGCTGATATCATTATATTTGATGAACCTACAAAAGGAATCGACGTGGGTGCCAAGGCGGAGATATACCGCCTGATGGAGGAACTGGTAGCCGGAGGAAAGTCCATCATTATGGTGTCCTCGGAACTTCCGGAGGTCATAGGAATGAGCGACAGGGTTGTGGTTATGAGGGAAGGCAAAATTATGGGCGTTCTGAACCACGATGAACTGAATGAAGAAGTCATAATGAGTTTTGCGATGGGAGGCTGACTATGAAGAATGTGATAAAGAAATTTTCAAGGGAATTAGAGGTAGTTGCTGCACTGGCTGTAATCATGGTGGTATTTGGCGTCATACAGCCCATTTATTTTTCGCCGTCCAACCTGCTTGATATCCTGGACCAGTCCGTTATCAACGGTCTTCTGGCTATCGGCATGACTCTGGTCATCATCACGGCCGGAATTGACTTGACAGTTGGCTCCACGCTGGCTATTGTAATCGTAAGCGTGGGTAATTTCCTGGTCATGGGACTGAACCCTTTTGCAGCCGTCCTTGCAGGCGCGGCCATTGGTTTTGGTCTGGGGCTTGTGAACGGAATCCTTGTGGCTAAGATGAAACTGCAGCCCTTTGTGGCAACCCTGGGCATGATGTCCGTATACAGGGGTGTTGCCTATCTTATAACAGGGGGCTGGCCTGTACTTAACATTCCCCAGAATTTCAGGGATATCATGGACGGTGATGTAATCGGCACCCTGTCCTCATCCATGATTCTGTTCCTGGTTGTGACAGCAGCTGCCTATATCCTGCTGAAGCACACAAAGTTTGGCACCTACCTGTATTCCATTGGCAGCAACGAGGAGGCCACCCGCCTGTCCGGCGTCAATGTGGATTTCAACAAAATCATGTCCTATGCAATCTGCGGTGTCTGTGTTGCGTTTGCCGGGATGGTCATGCTGGCAAAACTGGGAACCGGCGAACCGGCGGCCGGAGCCAGCTATGAGACCAATGCCATTGCCGCTGCGGCCATTGGGGGCACCAGCCTGGCAGGCGGTAAGGGAAGCATCATAGGCACATTCCTGGGAGCAATTCTTCTACAGGCCCTGAAGGTAGGGCTGGTGGTCTGCGGTGTGGATACATTCTGGCAGTATATTGCTACGGGCCTTATCATAGTGTTTGCGGTATATGTGGATGTAATCCAGGGTAAACTGGCAGCCATGAGACTGAATAAGAAGGCAAAGGCGGAATAACCGAATAAGGGGGTCTGGACAGTGAGAGATTGCGAGAGAGAGTACATTTGCGTCATCGGCAGCCTTAACTACGATATCATTATGAAGCAGAAGCGGATGCCTCTTCAGGGGGAAACATACACCGCCGACAGTATAACCTACTCCGGCGGAGGAAAAGGCGCCAACCAGGCCGTGCAGTGCGCCAAGCTGGGAATCGACACCATTATGGTGGGAAAGGTGGGAAGGGATACCTTTGGCGACAGCCTGGTGGAAAAACTGAAGGATTATGGTGTGGACTGTTCCTGTATAGGCAGGAGCAGCAGCCCCACGGGTGTGGGTGTGGTTCATGCCCTGGAGGATGGGACTGTATATGCTTCCATCATTACAGGTGCCAATTTTGATATTACATCCCGTGAAATCGACGGATTGGATGAGCTTATCAGGAACAGCAGGATTGTTATTCTCCAACTGGAGATACCAACAGAAGTGGTGGAACATATCATCCGGAAGGCCAAACAGTATCATGTATACACCATACTTAACGCTGCACCGGCCAAGGAAATGGACCTGGAGGTGCTTAAGATGGCAGACTGCCTGATTGTCAATGAGACAGAGGCATCCTTTTACGCCGGAGTTGAAGTGACGGACGGAGACATGGTAAGGACTCACGCAGACAGGCTGAGGCGGCTGACGGAGGGAACGGTTATTGTCACTCTGGGCTCTAAGGGCAGTATGCTTTTGGGGAAAGAAGGTGCGGTTCCCATTGACCCTGTAAAGGTGGAGCACGTAACAGAGAGCACAGGGGCGGGGGATTCCTATATAGGGGCATTTGCATATGGCAAATATAAGGGCATGACAGACCTTCAGGCCTGCCGATTTGCGGCCCGGGCAGCCTCAGTGACTGTGACAAAAATAGGAGCGCAGGAGGCCATGCCCCGCTTGAACGAGATTAACTAAAGTCTCCGCTTCGCGTTTGGTCTGTTGCAAAAAATGAAAAAATGTGACAGAAAATGCAAGAATCATGGTTGAACTAAGGACGGGCTCTTTGATATAATAAAGCTATTATAGTTCAAAGGGGTAAGCATATGGTTCCTGAGTTGAGAAAAGAAGAGATACTGAAAAGTATCAAAAAGAGGGATATTTCTTATATAAAAGACCTGGCAGCGGAATTGAACATTTCCCTGTCCACTGTGCGCAGGGATGTTGCTGCTCTGGAACAGGAAGGCAGCGTCATCGTCATGCGCGGAGGCGCGGTTAAGTATAAGGCAGAGGACTTCGACGAGCCTGTGGTAAAGAAAAAGCTGATTCACAGCGAGGAAAAGGAGATCATTGCCAGGAAGGCGGCCGCGCTGGTGGAGGACGGAGACTGCGTTTATGTGGATTCAGGCACTACCACGGTGGGGATGCTCAAATATCTCCAGGGAAAACGTATCACCATTGTCTCCAGCAGCACGGAACTGCTGGACAATCTGCCAATTAAGAACGCCAAGTGTATCCTGCTGGGAGGAGAGGTGCGGGATGATTTGGAATCCGTACTGGGCGCCCTGACGGAAAAGATGATATCCGACATGTATTTTGACAAGGCGTTCATTGGCGCCAACGGGTATATCCCGGACGGAGGCATCTACACCTATGATGACAGAGAAGCCAGGAAAAAGGTGATTGTAAAAGACCATTCCAAGGTGGTCTATGTGCTCATGGATACATCTAAGAAGAATAAGTATGCGTTTTCCAAGGTGTTTGATTTGGGGGAGGCGATTCTGATTACCGAGGAGGAAGATAACAGGTAAAGAGCATATGTACGCGGACGCGGGCAGGCGGCTGTGTCCGTGAGAACCGGAAACGCAGCGCGGGAGGTGACTGCTTCCACGATATAGAACAGTTGATAACACAGATTAACATAGACGCCCATAGTAATGAAGGGCCGCATCCAAGACAACAATGCGGCCCTTCATTATTATGGGTATGCCGTCAATCCCGGCATGCTGTTTTTAGATATACGATATTAACAATGCTGATATGGTAACATCACATCGGCTCCTTATTCCCCAAACACAGCCTTATAATCAGCCTGGAATTTGGCAATGCCCTGGTCGGTTAAAGGATGCTTTGTCATCTGCTCCAGTACCTTGTAGGGAACGGTTGCAATATCGGCGCCGGCCTTGGCGCAGTCGATTACGTGAATCGGGTTGCGTACGCTGGCAGCAATGATTTCAGTCTCAATGTTGTGCATCTGGAAAATCTCGGTGATGTCGTAAATCAGGTCAATACCCGGCATGGAGATGTCATCCAGGCGTCCAAGGAATGGGGATACGTAGGATGCGCCTGCCCGTGCGGCTAAGAGAGCCTGTGCGGATGTGAATACCAGGGTAACGTTGGTCTTGATGCCTTCTGCGTGAAGCACCTTCACTGCCTTTAATCCTTCTACTGTCATAGGAATCTTAACTACCATGTTGGGATGGATGGCTGCAATCTCACGGCCTTCCTTAATCATACCCTCTGCGTCAACGGTGGTAGCCTTAACCTCGCCGCTGATAGGTCCGTCCACGATGTCGGTGATTTCCTTGATGACTTCGGCAAAGTTCCTTCCCTCTTTTGCAATCAGGGACGGGTTGGTGGTAACGCCGCAGATAACACCCATATCATTGGCTTTTTTGATATCCTCAACATTCGCTGTGTCCACAAAAAACTTCATAGTAAATACCCTCCTAAAATGTGTGGGACAGGCTCGCCTGCCCGCTTCCTTTTTATCTCTAAGTGTATTATAGCGCATATACATGCTGTGTCAAGCAAATTATTGCAAAAATGTGCGTTAATATGCGATTTTTGTTAGAATGCACACAGAAAGCTGCCGGAGTACAAATGAAATACCGCAAAAGTAACGCAAAAAATCGCAACAGGTACTATAAAAGACCTTCTGACTATAAAAAGTCCAGTCCTTTGTTCCGGTAGTCCACGGCCATCTCGCCGGATACGTCGTTGTCCGTGATTAATGTGGTAAAAGCCTCGATGCCGCACACATGGTATCTGGATACAGTATTCAGCTTTATGGGATTTACCAGGGCAATGACCCTTCGGGAGGACTGAATCAGCTGTCTTTTTATGCTGACCTCATCCGGGTAGGGGATGGTCATGCCGTATTCAGGATGGATGGCATATACGCCCATAAAGCAAAGATCCGGGTGGTAGAGCGCTGCCTGGCTGGCCGCGGTTTCGCCCACATTGGTCATGGATTCCTTTAACAGCCGTCCTCCCAGAACGATTACATCCACCTGGTCCTTCATGGAACAGGCGTGGGCAATGGAATAGCTGTTGGTCAGCACGGTCAGCTTAAGACCGTTTGGAATGTTCTTGGCAAACTGCAGGTTCGTGCTGCTGCCGTCAATGGCCACCAGCTGGTCCTTCTCCAGAAAGTCCAGTGCCTTCAGCGCCAGGCGCTGCTTTAATTCCACATCCGTTGTCTCTCGGTCAAAAAAATTGATGACCGGGCGCTCCATGGGAATGGCTCCGCCGAACACACGCTTGACCTGTCCCTTCTGGTCCAGATCCAGCAGATCGCGGCGGATGGTATCCTCGGATACATTCAGCTCCACTGCCAGTCTGCTGACCACTACCTTGCCGGAGGAGTGAAGCTTATTTAAGATTAATGCCTGCCGTTCTTCTTTTAACATATCATTCCCTGTCCTTTTCTTTTATCCATTCTTTTACCAGTTCCATCCAGCCCTGACAGTGGGGCACAAGGCAGTCTCCGGTGCTGTCGGAAACCTCCTCCGTAGCCAGGGACAGTCCGTGGCGTCCGCTGGGATAAATGTGCATTTCCAGGCTTACGCCGGCCTTTTTCAGGGCCTGGGCCAGCAGCAGAGAGTTTTCTGCAGGCACGGACTGGTCGGTCCAGGTGTGCCACAGGAAGGTTCTGGGTGTGTGCGGTCCTGCCTGAAGTTCCAGGGAAACCAGTTCCCTGAGCAAGGGGTCGCTGTCCCTGTCTCCCAAAAGCTGTTCAAAGGAGCGCTGATGTCCGAATGTGCCGGAGGTGATAACCGGATAGCACAGAATCATTCCCTTTGGCTGTATGTCCTCAGGGGCTGCATTTAAGGGGCCGTAGAGAAATTCGCGGTTCCACATCACGCCCAGGCAGGCGGCCAGGTGGCCTCCCGCGGAGAAGCCGCACACCATAATCCGCTCCGTATCAATATTCCATTCACAGGCATGTTTTTTCACAAGCGCCACGGCTTTGGCCAGTTCCATAAGGGCCACGGGAAAGGTTTCCGGGGCAACGCTGTAGTGCAGGGAAAAGACCTGGCATCCAGCTGCCAGAAATTCCATGGCCACAGGCTGGTCTTCCCTGGGGGACACAAAGCCGTATCCGCCTCCCGGGCACAGGACCACAGCCGGGCGGAGAAGCTCCGGCTTATGGGGCAGGCGGTCCAACAGATAAGCAGTAAGGTCCGCCGGCTCTCTGGATGCCCTTGCATGTCCGCATTCCTGTTCCGTAACCATAATATTGAAATGTTTTATATTCATGTTCTCGCCTTTCCGGAAACAAGAGGGGGAAATGTGCAAAAAAGCTGTTTCCAGTATTATTATACTGAAAACAGCTTATGGGTTCAATCATTTTTGCCGCCTGTTTTGTGCCGCTGTTTTATACCGCTGCTTTATATCGCTGTCTTATGCCTCTGCCTTATGTCTCTGCCTCATGTCTCTGCCTCATGATTGGCAGCGAAACATGGTTTCGATGTAAGCCAGGATAAGGGGGGCGATTCCCTTGGCTTCATTTTCAACTACCGGCTCTCTCATATAATATTCAAAAGTGCCCTCCCGCATGTCCGTGTTGCCCAGCCCTGCAACCAGGCAGATGCCGCCCAGCTGGAGACTGCCGTCTTTTTCGGAGAGGTATGTGCTGCATATGCCGTCAAATGCCTTTTGGCCGTATTTAAAATATTCCTCGGGAAGGTAATGGAGCCGTACGCTTTTCATGATGGCATAGGCAAATATGGCAGAACCGGATTCCTCCAGATAGTTGGGAGCAATTCCGCCCCGGTTCACCACCTGGTACCACATGCCGGTGGCCTGGTCCTGGTAGGGAAGCATGGCATCAATCAATTCCTTATAGATGGCGTTCAGCCGCGCCTTCTGGAAGGCCATGGATTCGGGCATGACTTCCATGGTGTCAATCAGCGCCATGGCATACCAGCCCATAGCCCTGAGCCAGAAGTTCTCCGACAGTCCGGTCACCTTGTCGCACCAGAACATCTGGCGTGAGTCGTCATAGGCATGGTAGTAGAGCCCGTTGAGGGGCTCTCTCATCCGCCCGTATACCTGAAGGAACTGTTGGTAAGAATCTTCGCAGTTCTTACATCCGTTATACTCTGCCTCGTACTGCATATAGAAAGGCTGGGCCATGTACAGCCCATCCAGCCATATCTGGTGGGGATAAATTTTCTTATGCCAGAAGTTTCCTGTGGATGTGCGGGGCTGTTCCTTTAACTGGCTGTATACAGTATCCATAGCTCTTCTGTATTTTTCCTTTCCGGTCAGCTTGTAAAGATCGAACAGGGTTTTGCCGGCATTTACATTATCCAGGTTATACTCCTTTGGGTCATAGGACTCAATGGAGCCGTCCTCCCTCACAAAGCGGCCGGTGAAGGCGTCCGCAAAGTCCAGGTACCGGTGGTTTCTGGTTATAAGGAAGAGTTCGATGATGGCCTTAATCATGCAGCCGTCAATATAGTTCCAGGTGGAATTTGAACCCTCCCGGATTTTTTCGATGTTCCATACAGGGGACTCAGGGGTGCTCTGTTCAATCAGCTGGTCGATGTAACGGTCCAGTATTTTCATAATCTTAACTCTCCTTTATACATATATGTACACGAAGCCTGATGTAAGGCGTCCTTGTAAAAAATGGAAGTGTAAACGTTTGCAGACAAAACAGCGGTAATTTAGCTCAATTAAATCCGGTGTATAACTATAAATTGCGTGCATTTTGTCTTTGAAATCCTTAAAATCCATTTTTTTAATCTTGAATCCATCTTAACATAAAAAAAGCAGAAAAAGAATTGGACATATTAAACAAAAAAATATTAAAAAACTATACGAATCAGACAATTGACATACGATATAAATAGTGCTACTATGGAATTACAAAGAAAAACGATGCATGTTTGCTTAAAATGAACTAAATGTAATTACTTACAAATGGCAGATATGCATAATTTTTAAAATAACGATGCAAACCTTTGCAAACATACAAGCGAAGGCGATGAAAAGAGAGGGAGAGAAATGATGAAGAAAAACCTGAAAAAAGCAGTGTCCCTGGCCCTGGCATCTGTAATGGCATTTTCACTGGCAGCCTGCTCAGGCGGCAGCGGCAGCGGGACCACCACGGCAGCACAGGCAGACGGCAAGGAAGCCGGGAGCGGCACCGGGGACGTGACCATCAAGTTCTGCTGGTGGGGCGGTGACTCCAGACATGAGGCAACTGAAAAGGCAGTGGACGCATTTATGGCAAAGTACCCTGATATTAAGGTGGAATGCGAGTACGGCGCCTGGACCGGATGGGAAGAGAAGCAGTCTCTTGCCATTCAGGGAGGCAATGCGGCCGACGTCATGCAGATTAACTGGAACTGGATTACATCCTACAGCGGCAACGGGACCAACTTTGCAAATCTGGAGGATTACAGCGATGTCCTGGACCTGACCCAGTTTTCCCAGGACAGCCTGGACCAGTGCAAGGCAGACGGCAAGCTGATGGCGGTGCCGGTTGCCCTGACAGGACGTCTGTTCTACTGGAATAAGACTACCTTTGATGAGGTTGGGTGTGAGATTCCTACGGATGAAGCTTCCCTTCTGGAGGCGGGAGCCAAGTTTAAGGCTTACAATGAAGATTATTACCCTCTGGCTATGATGGAATACGACAGGGCCATCTTCCTGGTATACTATCTGGAGAGTGTATACGGCAAACCGTGGGTTGAGAACGGTGAGCTTCAGTACACAGCCCAGGAGATTCAGGCAGGCATGGACTTCATGACAAAGCTGGAGGAGGCCCATGTGATTCCTACCATTGCCACGCTTCAGGGTGATATGGCCGATTCCTTAGATAAGAACGCAAAAGTAATCGACGGCAAATACGCAGGCGTATTTGAGTGGGATTCCGCAGTTTCCAAGGTCCAGAAGGCAATCGCGGAGAGTACCACAAAGCCGGGCCAGGAGCTGGTTATCGGGGACTTCCTTAAATTTGGTGATTACGATGGCGGCTTTACCAAGATTTCCATGGCGCTGGCAGTATCCGCAAATTCTGCGCATCCAAAGGAAGCAGCCATGCTGGTTAATTACTTATTAAATGATGATGAGGCAATTGAAATCTGCGGCACTGAGCGCGGCATTCCATGCTCCGCAGAGGGCGTAAAGATTCTGGAGGAAAAGGGAATCGGTGATAAGCTGGTTATGGAGGCCAATGCAAAGGTTCTGGCCTACTCCAAATTCCCTCTGGACCCCATGTTTGAGCACAATGACCTGAAGGCCAATCCGGACGGTGTATATTATAAGGTATTTGGAAAGCTGAGCGCAGGCGACATCACCTCCGCCGAAGCAGCAGAGGATTTGATGAAGGGTATTGACGACTGCTATAATTTCTGATTTTCAGATGGGATTCAGGACAGTTATTGGGTTTGAAATGACAGACAGGGCCGCCGGATATGACCCGGCGGCCCGTATCCTGGCCTGCCCCAGGCAGCAGGAGCGCCGGGAACGGCGCGGCTGATGACAGAAAAGGCAGCGGCTGAAACAGAAACGCTGAAACAGAAACGTTGAAACAGAAACACTGGAAATTAGGATGGCAGGAAATAGGATGGATGTTAGAAACGCAGTAAAGCACAGGGAAAATTACGACAGCATTGTTACATATTTTAAGACTTTGAAAACGCCCGGCATGGACCAGATGGTCCTGCTGATAGATACCATAGAGCAGATGTCCCCGGAAATATACGAGCATTACAGGGCGCTCCAGGACATATTCCGCATGAGATTAAAGGAAATGCTGGCAGGAGGGAATCCGGGCCCGCAGGAACAGCTTGCATACATAATCCAAAAGGGGTGCAGCACAGGTACGCTGCTCAGGGAGAAGTATGAGAGCTATTTAGATTAACAGGTTTGGAGGTAACCGTATGAAAAAAAAGAAAGGATTCTGGGCGTTGAATATCGGCCTGCTTTACATTCTGCCATGGCTGGTTGGATTTCTTCTGTTCAAGGTATATCCATTTGCATCTTCGCTGTACTACAGCTTTACCAACTATGATTTGTTCAACGGAATAACAAAGACCGGACTTCTGAACTACGAGAAGATATTTACGGATGAGGACATCATCAGGGCATTTGTGGTGACGTTCAAATATGCGATCTTTGATGTGCCCTTAAAGCTGGCGTTTGCCCTCTTTATCGCATATATTCTCAACTTCAAGCTGAAGGGCGTGAACTTTTTCAGGACAGCATATTACATCCCGTCCATCCTGGGCGGTTCCATCGCCATTGCCATTCTCTGGAGGGCTGTGTTCAATACGGACGGACTGATTAACACGGTTATCACGTTCTTTGGAGGACCGAAGATTAACTGGATGGCCGGCGCCAACAGCGCATTGTTTGTGATTGTGCTTTTACGTGTCTGGCAGTTTGGTTCCGCCATGGTCATTTTTCTGGCAGCCTTAAAGGGCGTGTCAGAAGATTTGTATGAGGCTGCCTCCATTGACGGCGCAGGCAAGTGGACCCAGTTTTTTAAGATTACAGTACCGCTTATCACACCGGTTATTTTCTATAACCTGATTACACAGCTCTGCCAGGCATTCCAGGAGTTCAATGCCCCGTTCCTGGTGACAAAGGGCGGGCCGAACGGCGCAACCACCCTGATTTCCATGCTGATTTACAACAATGCATTCCTGCGCCATAAGATGGGAATGGCCAGCGCGCAAGCCTGGATCCTGTTCCTGATTGTCATGACGCTGACCGCAGTGGCGTTCATCAGCCAGAAAAAATGGGTCTATTATTCAGACGAGGAAGGGAGGTAGGAACGTATGACAAGAGAGACAAAACGGAAAGTCAGCACGGCAATCCGCTACACCCTGCTGATTCTGGTGGGATTTATCATGGTATACCCTCTTATCTGGATGGTTGGGGCCACATTTAAGACCAATTCCGAGATATTTACCAGCGCATGGTTCCTGCCTAAAAACCCTGTGTTCGACGGGTACAGCAATGCCTTTAAAAGCTATGGAGGCAAGATATCCCTGATTACCTCCCTGATTAATACGTATAAGATTGTGATTCCCAAGGTGATTTTCACCGTGGTGTCCGCCACTATCGCTGCCTATGGGTTCGGGCGGTTTGACTTTAAGGGAAAGAAGATTTTCTTTGCGCTGCTGATGTCCACCCTGTTTCTTCCCCAGGTGGTTCTCAATGCGCCCCAGTACATTATGTTCAACAAGTGGAAATGGGTGAACACCTACCTTCCTCTGATCGTACCTTCCTTGTTTGCAGCAGATACCTACTTTGTATTCATGCTGATCCAGTTCCTCAGGGGAGTGCCCAAGGAGCTGGAGGAAGCTGCCAAGATTGACGGCTGCAATACATTAAAAACGCTGTGGTACGTAATTGTCCCCATGCTGAAGCCGTCTCTGGTGTCCTGCGCCCTGTTTCAGTTCATGTGGACCAACAACGATTTCCAGGGCCCGTTGATTTACATTGCGGATATGCAGAAATATACGAACTCCGTATACCTGCGCATGTCCATGGACGGAGATGTTGGCTTCCAGTGGAACCGTATCCTGGCCATGTCTCTGATTTCCATTGTACCGTCGCTGATTGTGTTCTTCTGTGCACAGGATTCTTTTATTGATGGTATTGCGGCAGGCGGTGTTAAGGGTTAAAATAGAAAACGACCAGGGTTGGCCTGGATGGAAATGGGGGCTCTCCTGGGAGGGGCCCCATTCCTGGTATGACAGCAGCCACAGAGAGACAGATCAGAAAAGAGGTATAAGGCAATGGATTTAAAGGTGATTTATAAAAACGCGCGCTGCGCCGTACTGGAGATAGAGGACGGCGGTACATATGAGACCAGCCGGATGTACCGCCTCTATCTGGACGGGAAATTTATCCGGGAAACGGGAAATGCTGTCACAAGCATTTATGATCTGAAGCCTGATACCAGCTATCAGGTGGAGTGCAGAAGCGGGGAGGGACTTGTGCTTAAGTCCTCCTTTACCACGGACAGCGAATTCGTCACATTGGATGTGCGTGATTTCGGGGCAAAGGGGGACGGGATTCAGGATGACACTCTGTTTATCCAGGCTGCCATTATGGCCTGTCCTGAAAAGAGCCGGGTACTGATTCCGGCCGGGAACTACCGCATTGTGACCCTGTTCTTAAAGGATGATGTGAACATTGAGCTGGCTGAGGGGGCGGTGCTGTCCGCGTATACGGACCGGACCCGTTTTCCTGTGTTCCAGGGAATGATCCAGAGCTATGACGAACAGGGCGAATACAATCTGGGTACATGGGAGGGCAATCCCCTTCCCATGTTTACCGGCATCATAACTGGCGTGAACGTGAAGGAAGCCGTTATCTACGGACAGGGAATCATAGACGGGAACGCGGGGACAGGTGAGGGGAACTGGTGGCATGAGCCCAAGGTAATACACACGGCCTGCCGCCCCAGGATGATTTTCCTGGAGCGGTGCCGGCAGGTGACGGTTCAGGGAATCACGGTGAGGAACAGCCCCAGCTGGAATATCCATCCCTATTTCTCCGACCACCTCAGGTTCTTTGACCTTAAGGTGCTGAATCCCAAGGATTCGCCGAATACCGACGGACTGGACCCGGAATCCTGTCAGGATGTGGAGATTGCCGGTGTCTATTTCTCACTGGGAGATGACTGTATTGCCGTAAAGTCGGGAAAAATCTATATGGGATCCACCTATAAACGGCCGTCAAAGGACATATCCATCCGCAGATGCTGTATGAGGGACGGCCATGGCTCTGTTACCATCGGAAGTGAGATGGCGGGCGGGGTAAAGAACCTGACCGTTAAGGACTGCATGTTCCTGCACACGGACAGGGGACTGCGCATCAAGACGCGCAGGGGCCGGGGAAAGGATGCCGTGGTGGACGGGATTGTCTTTGAACACATCCGCATGGACCATGTGATGACTCCCTTTGTTATCAACTGTTTTTATTTCTGTGACCCGGACGGTCACAGCGAATATGTGCGCACAAAGGAGGCGCTTCTGGTGGATGACAGAACTCCTTTGATTAAGAGCCTGTGCTTTCAGGATATAGAGGCGGAAAACTGCCATGTGGCGGCAGCCTACATGTATGGTCTTCCGGAGCAGCGGATTGAACGGGTGGAGATGAATCGTATCCGCGTTACCTATGCGGCGTCTGCCAGGGAAGGGCAGCCAGCCATGATGGATGGCTGCAGCTCCCATATATGCCGCATGGGGATTTACGCCAACCAGATTGAGGAGCTGATTCTTAAGGATGTAAAGGTGGAGGGACAGGACGGTCCTGCCATCATCACGGAAAATATCGGCCGTGTCTGCGGAAGCATTTGACAGAAGCCGGAAAACGAGTTAGATTGTATTCGTACGCCCGAACGGGAATGATGTAAATGCTTATAGGGGACAGCAAAGAGGGGGATATTATGGCAGTGACGATAAAGGATATCGCGAAAAGGGCTGGGGTTTCCTATTCCACGGTATCCAGGGCCTTAAACGGCATAGGGGCTGAGAATACGGAGAGCAGGAAGAACATACTGCGCCTGGCTCAGGAGATGGGGTATGTGCCCAACCAGGCCGCCATTAACCTGAAAAAATCCAGATCTTATGTAATTGGGCTGTATTTCTCTACCATCAGTAAGATGACATCGCCGTTTGTGCTCCACGACGTGCTGACAGGGGTTTACAGTGTTGCGGGAAGCAAGTATAATGTAGTGGTTAAAGGTATTGATATGCATGAGCCCGGAACACTGAATCCCAGCTATTTTGACGGAATCATCGTATTGTCCCAGCGAAGCGAGGACATGGAGTTTATGAACGAGGTCCTGGACAAAAAGATTCCCATGTCAGTTATCTGCCGTGCCGTGGACGTGGACGCGCCCAATGTGACCACGGATGAGGCCCTTGCCATGGAACGGGCCATGGACTATCTGCTGGAGAACGGACACCGGAACATCGGCATCATAGAAGGAAATCCGGGGCTGGATTCCAGCCGGCTGCGCCGCAGGGGATGGAGGACGTCCATGACCAGCCACGGACTGGATCCGGATGCCCTTCCTGTTATCAGCGGCAATTACCGGTATGCCAGCGGATACACCGCGGCAAAACAGCTTCTCACCTTCCGGCCCACGGCCCTGCTGTGTTTTAACGATGAGATGGCCTTTGGCGCCAGGACAGCCATTGTGGAGGCCGGCCTTAAGGTGCCCGATGATGTTTCCCTTGTGGGTTTTGACAACTGGGATATGTCTGGCTATTCGGACATGCATTTGACCACAGTGGAGCGCAACATGGGGGAGATTGCCAGGGAGGGAGCCAGGGTGCTGCTTCGGCGCCTGGACGAGGGAATCGTGGACAACCGGAGAATTTACCTGAACAATAAGCTGATAATCAGGGATACGGTTAAGAATCTGAATGTGGAAGAGAGGAAACCATCATGAAAAAGTTAGAAGAGTATGTAAGAAGCATACCGGATTTTCCGGAGCCTGGAATCATATTCCGGGATGTGACCAGCATCCTGCAGGACGCAGACGGGCTTCACATGGCAGTGGACAGCCTGATTGACATGGTTAAGGACCTGGATTACGACCTGGTAATAGGCCCCGAATCAAGGGGATTTATCTTTGGAGTGCCGGTGGCCTATGCGCAGCACAAGGGATTTGTGCCTGTGCGCAAAAAGGGAAAGCTTCCCTGCGAGACCATTGCCATGGAATATGACCTGGAATACGGACAGGCAACCATTGAAATGCACAAGGACGCCATCCGCCCGGGCCAGAAGGTAATCATTGTGGACGACCTGATCGCCACAGGAGGAACCACTGAGGCAATTGTCAAGCTGATTGAGCAGCTGGGCGGACAGGTGGTAAAGATATGCTTTGTCATGGAGCTGGCAGGACTGAAGGGACGGGAGCATCTGAAGGGATATGATGTGGATTCCGCGATTATTTATGAAGGCAAGTAGGAAAATGAAATAGATTTGGTTACAGAAAGGGCCCGTTAGATTGAAAAATGGGCCTTTTTGTTATATCTGTGCATCAATCGAACCCCAAAATTCATCTGATATTTCCTTGAACAAACCCCTTCCCCGTAGTACAATATTAATAATTATCTAAACGGACCAATAAATTTCAGAAAGACAGAGGATTACGGGCATGAGAAGATTACGGATGGCGTCAGTAACGGCTCTTTGCATCGGAGCGGCAGTCTTGGCGGGCGGCTGTGCCGGGGAAAACAAAAAAGCTGAAATCCCCCAGGCGGAGGTATCTTCTGCCCTGACAGAGGAAAATGACAGCGATACTGCCATGACCATAGAGTTCTGGCACTACTATAACGATGCACAGAAGCAGCATTTGGACCAGCTGATAAAGGAGTACAATGGAACGCTGGGCCTGGAACGCGGCGTGGTTGTGGAGGCTTACAGCCAGGGCTCTATCGCGGATCTGACCAATAAGATAGATTTGGTGCTCAACGGCACCACCAACGATGTGGAGATGGCAAATATTGTGCTGGCTTACAGGGACATGGTGGTCAACACGGTAAAGCTGCACCCCGACAGACTGGTGGAGCTGGGCAGTGTGGTGCCGGAGGCAGATCTGGCACAGTATAATCAGGCATACCTTAACGAGGGTTATATCGACGGAAAGCTCTACATACTGCCGGTGGCAAAATCCACGGAGCTTCTTCTCATGAACCAGACCAGGCTGGATGAATTTCTGGAGGCCAATCCCCAGTACCGGGAGGAGAACATGGAGTCGTGGGAAGGCCTGGAACGGATGGCTGAGGGATATTTTCAGTGGACGGACAGCATGACTCCCGGTACGGACGGAGATGGAAGTCCCTTTATCGGAGTGGATAACCTGGCCAACTATTTTGTGGCCATGAATCATGCCATGGGTTCGGATATCTACCATTACGATGAGAGCGGCACCATGGTGCCGGATTTGGACGAGGGTATTATCGAAAAGCTGTTTCTGAATTATTATGAGCCTTTTACAAAGGGGTATTACGGGGCAAAGGGCCGTTACCGCAGCGATGACGTAAAGCAGTCCTACCTGGCAGGCTGCATCGGATCCAGCAGCAGCGTCCTGTATTTCCCGGAGGAAGTGGCTGATTCCCAGGGAAATATGGTACCGGTTACAACCGGTGTCTACCAATACCCGGTGATGGAGGGGACCACTCCCACAGCAATCCAGCAGGGAGCCGGAGTGGCGGTGTTTAACCGCAGCGACGAGGAAAACAGGGCTGCCCTGGATTTTATACGCTGGCTGACCATTGACAAAGGCTTTGAACTTGCCGCTTCCATGTCCTATATGCCTGTGGACCATAACGGCATGACAGAGGAGCAGAAGCAGCAGATTGATGACGCCAGAGTACTGAAAGGGATTGAGACCGGACTGAAGCAGAGTAATTCCTACCAGATGGTGTATGGGTTTGACTTTGAGAACTCATATGATGTCAGGACAGGGGTGGACGCGTGCTTTGGGGAAGCACTGAGCCAGGGACGTATGGAATTTGAAGAGTATCTGGCCCGGGGGATGTCCATGGACGAGGCGGCAGCTTCCATGGATTACGGCAGTAAGGCAGAGGCGTTTTATGAACAGGTAAAGGCCATTTTTGAAGAATAGTGTCTGACAGCGCCTCTGTCTGGGGAATGGAGGATATCCTATGAAGAAACGTTTGCTGAGCAACAGGGTGAGGAACGCCATATTAATGGCCATCCTGCTGCAGAGCGTTATATTTGGCATTGGACTGATGGTGACCGGGACCTTCTCGGGAACAGCCAACCGCCCTTATAAGGTAATGGAATCCCAGGTGGCGGAAAAAGACGCTCTTATATCAGGATATATGAATAACTCCCTTCTCATCGCCAATACCATGGAGAAAGAGCTGGCAAAGTTAAAGGATGACAGGAAGATACATGACAGGCTCATTGACAATTTAAACCACGCATCATCGGTGGACGGCGTCTTTTATCTGGATTTGGACAAGAAGGAGGCTGTCATATACCGGGACGGGGAGCCGCAGATATTTTCGTCTGCCTATGGTGATATCTACTGTGTGGTGGGAAGCTCTAAGAGCGAATATCCCATTGCCCTGTCCAAGGACTGGAGTCCGAAGCTGACGCCTGAGGAATGGGCAAAGGCGGAACTGTTTTGGACAGACAGGACAAAGGGGGGGAAATGGTTCTTTGATGATAACCGTCTGTATTATGTCATAAGCCAGGAGGTCTATGGAAGCCGCCGGATGATGGGGTTCCAAATCAGCGGGGAAGTGCTGGACTCGTATCTGAGCCTGGATAATCCTCCGTACAAGGGAATGGAAGTCCTTCTCATGACGGATAAAACCATACTTTACAGCCGGGATAAGGCGTTCATAGGAACGGATTATGACTACAGGGGAGATGGCAGCAGGATTTCATTAACGTATAACGGAGCTTCTTACGACGGCGTGCGCAGCGTCCTTCAGGTTTACGGCCACATGGAAGGCGGTTCCGTGTATGTGGGGGCGGTGTGCTACCACTCGGAGCTGGCGGAACTGTCCAGGTCCACCATTGTCATGGTGGCGGGGGTATATCTGCTGTCCATTGTAATTGCCATCATTTTCTCATATATAGCCATCTGGATGGTATTAAAACCAATCAAAAAGCTGCATGAGGATATTACCTGCCAGAATCCGGAGGAGGTTCACTTTAGGGAAAGCGGAATAGAAGAGATAGACCGCATCCATCAGGCCCTTAACGATATGGCCGCAAAGCTGGAGCAGAGTTATTCCAGGTATTCCTTTACCCTGGAATCAGCAGGGGAAAAGGTGGGCAGCTTTGAGTATCAGGAGGGCGGATCACGGGTCAAACTGAGCTCGTCCATCCTGCAGCTGCTGGATATTGGGGCGGACCGCATGGGGGCCGACGGCTGCCTGGACTACGATGTATGGGAGGACATACTTGGCGGTCTGGACCGGGTTATGGAGCTGGAGGACGGATTTTCCTATACGGACAGGATGTGCAATACCAGGGCCGTGTCCATACGCCAGAGACATGAGGAGCACGGCGTGCTCGGCATAGTTATGGACAAGACGGACGCATATATGGAGATACTGCGTCTCAGGAACATATCCCAGCATGACCAGCTCACCGGCCTGTACAATGCCTCCTACCTTAAAAAGGAGGGGCAGAAGATACTGGACGGCAACAGGAGCCGGGTCAACGCCCTTGTTTTCTGTGACTTGGACAACCTTAAATTTGTGAATGACAATTACGGCCATGAGATGGGAGACCATTATCTGAAGGCAATGGCAGACCTTCTGACGGACATTGCTTTTGGGGAACAGTGCATGGCGGTGCGCCTGTCAGGCGACGAGTTTGTATTGTTCTTCTACGGCTATAGTGAGAGAAAGACCATCGAGGATAAGGTGAGATCCGGATATGAGGGGCGCAGCTCCATCCAGCTGCCGGACGGCACCAGCCGCAGGATCAATGCCTCCATCGGCCTGGCTTTTGCCCAGAGGGAATCCGAGAGCATGGAGGACCTGATAAACCGGGCGGACAGAGCCATGTACCGGGTGAAGCGCACAGAGAAAAACGGGATTGCCATTTATGACAAATCAGACGAGGCAGGGCCGGTATAGAGCGTGTCTTAAGACCGCGTTCCGGCCCGGCCCCGCTTTTTTCCAAGCGCCCCTTGCTTTTTTACATAAAAAAAATTATAATGTATCTTGACTATCCATAGGAAAAGGTGACCGAACATATGGCAAATGAGGGAACAAAAGAAAAACTGGATATCGAATTGGAAGCGCCGGCCGACTTTACCAGCCCTGAAGTGCTGTATCAGGACTTGATTAATACAATCCGCAAATATCATCCATCAGATGATATCACCATGATCGAAAAGGCTTACAGGATTGCAGATGAGGCCCATAAGGAGCAGAAGCGCAAATCCGGGGAGCCCTATATCATCCATCCGCTCTGCGTGGCTATCATACTGGCCGACCTGGAGATGGATAAGGAGACCATTGCAGCAGGGCTTCTTCATGATGTGGTAGAGGATACCATTATGACCCTGGAGCAGCTGACCAAGGAGTTCGGCTCTGAGGTTTCCTTCCTGGTGGACGGTGTCACCAAGCTGACACAGTTAAACTGGGATAAGGACAAGGTGGAGATCCAGGCAGACAACCTGCGCAAGATGTTTTTGGCCATGGCAAAGGACATCCGCGTTATTATCATCAAGCTGGCGGACCGTCTTCACAACATGAGGACAGGTCAGTACTGGAAGCCGGAGAAGCAAAAGGAAAAGGCCAGGGAGACCATGGAAATTTATGCCCCCATCGCCGACAGGCTGGGCATTTCCAAGATTAAGATTGAACTGGATGATCTGTCCCTTAAGTTCCTTCAGCCGGATGTATATTACGACCTGGTGGAGAAAGTGGCCCTCCGCAAGGATACAAGGGAGGCCTTTGTCCAGGAAATCGTGGACGAGGTCAAGAGCCACATGGAGGATGCGGGCATTGAGTCCACGGTGGGCGGACGTGTGAAGCATTTCTTCAGTATCTATAAAAAGATGGTGAACCAGAACAAGACTCTGGACCAGATATATGATTTGTTCGCAGTGCGCATCATGGTGGAGACCGTGAAAGACTGCTATGCCGCCCTGGGCGTCATCCATGAGATGTATAAGCCTATTCCGGGCCGTTTCAAAGACTATATAGCCATGCCCAAACAGAATATGTACCAGTCCCTGCACACCACCCTCATAGGGAGCAACGGACAGCCCTTTGAGATACAGATCCGTACCTATGAGATGCACAGGACAGCGGAATACGGTATCGCCGCCCACTGGAAGTATAAGGAGAGCGGAAGCGGACAGGTGGCTGCGGGAAGCGCTGAGGCAAAGCTCAGCTGGCTGCGCCAGATTCTGGAATGGCAGAGGGATACGGACGATTCCAAGGAATTCCTGAGCATGGTCAAGGGGGATTTGGATTTGTTCTCCGACAGTGTGTACTGCTTTACACCGTCAGGGGATGTAAAAACCCTGCCCAGCGGTTCCACCCCCATTGACTTTGCATATTGTATACACAGTGCTGTGGGCAATAAGATGGTGGGAGCCAGGGTCAACGGCAAGCTGGTGCCCATTGAGTATGTGATTCAAAACGGCGACCAGCTGGAGATCATCACTTCCCAGAACTCCAAAGGGCCCAGCCGGGACTGGCTGGGTATTGTGAAGAGCACCCAGGCTAAGAATAAAATTAACCAGTGGTTCAAGAGCCAGATGAAGGAAGACAACATCGTCAGAGGCCGGGACCAGATAGAACGCTACTGTAAGGCCAAGGGCATTAACTGGTCTGATATCGGCAAGCCTGAATTCATGGAAAAGGTCATGAACCGGTATGCCTATAAGGATTGGGATTCCGTTCTGGCATCCATTGGACACGGGGGCCTGAAAGAGGGCCAGGTCATCAACAAGATGATGGAGGAGCGGGAGAAGAAGTTAAAGCGGGAGATTACGGATGCGGATGTGCTCAGCGGCATAGCCGACACAGCGGGAAGGGCCGGTGAGGCCAGTGTCCGCAAATCAAAGAGCGGCATCATGGTCAAGGGGATCCATGATCTGGCGGTCCGTTTTTCCAAGTGCTGCAACCCGGTGCCAGGGGATGAAATCGTGGGATTTGTCACCAGGGGCCGCGGGGTTTCCATTCACCGCACGGACTGTGTGAACATCATCAACCTGCCGGAGGATGAACGGAGCAGGATGATTGACGCGGAATGGCAGATGGCGGAGGGTGCCAGCAACAATGAGCAGTATTCCACGGAAATCAAGATATTTGCCAATAACAGGATTGGCATGTTTGCGGATATATCCAAGGTCTTTACGGAGAAGCAGATTGACATTACGTCCATGAACGTAAGGACCAGCAAGCAGGGCAAGGCCACCATTATCATGACATTTGACATTCATGGGACCGATGAGCTGAACCGGCTGACCGATAAGATACGTCAGATAGAAGGCGTCCTGGATATAGAGAGAACAACAGGATAGCTGTGATGAAAGGGGAAGGATATGAGCGATATTAGGATTAAGACATGTGTACTGGGACAGGTGAGTACCAACTGTTACCTGGTTTATGACGATCAGACCAAGGAGGGTGTGGTCATTGACCCGGCTGACAATGCTCCTTATATTCTGAACAAGTGCAGCGAGCTGGGAATCACTCTCACGGCAGTCCTGCTGACCCACGGCCATTTTGATCATATCATGGCTGTGCCGGATGTAATCAGGGCATTCCGGGTAAAACTCTACGCCTATGAGGCAGAGGAGAATATGCTGGCAGATACAAAGCTTAATATGACCGGAGGATTCAGAGGCCCCCTGACCAGCCTTCATGCGGATGTGCTTCTTCACGACGGACAGGAGCTGGAGCTTCTGGGAACCAGGTGGAAGGTGCTGTTCACACCGGGACATACCGCAGGCTCCTGCTGCTTCTATCTGCCGGATGAGGGAATTATCTTTGCAGGGGATACCTTGTTTCGCGGTTCCTACGGCAGGACGGACCTGGCTACAGGGAATACCATTCGTATTGTCAGCTCTATTGTGGACGTACTTTTTGAGCTGCCCGATGATACCATGGTGTATACAGGCCACGGAGACCCCACCACCATTGGATTTGAGAAGCAGGGGAATCCTGTGCTTACGGTAAGAGACAATATTATCCGGGTAAAGGGACCGGATGCCTTCAGGCAGGAATAAAAGAAGGCTTAAGACAGAAAGCAGGTTTTGTATGATTGGACTTTTAATACAGGATAACCAGTACGAACAGGACATCAGAGAACTTCTGATGTCCTTTTATCCAGGTGAGGCCTATGTTCATGAGGTAAAGGACGGGGCGGATTTTTACGTGGAGACGCGGCTGGGAGACGGCGCGGTTTCCGTCTATATATGGGAAAATGCGGCCGCCCCGGAGGACTGCGGCGGGGATAAGACAGGGCCGGAGGGTTTAACAGGCTGGAAGTTAGGGGATTCATGCACCCGTCCCTCGGACCTTTCGGATCACTCCGCCACCAAGAATGTCATAAAGAAAATGTTTTACCTCATGCTGGCAGCGCGCACGGGAAAGGAAATGCCCTGGGGTTCCCTGACCGGCATCCGCCCCACCAAGATCGCCCTCACCAGGCTGGAGGAAGGCTGGAAGGAGGAGGATATCAGGTCCTTTATGAAGGAAACCTACCTTGCCAGCGATGAAAAGATAGATTTGAGCATTGAGATTGCGGCCAGGGAGAAAAAGCTTCTGGAACCATTGGATTATGAGCGGGGCTACAGCCTGTATGTGGGGATACCGTTCTGCCCCACCACCTGTCTGTATTGTTCCTTCACCTCCTATCCCATCGGGAAATGGAAGGGGCGCACAGGTCTTTACCTGGAAGCGCTGTTTAAGGAACTGGAATATACGGCCCGGAAGATGGAGGGAAGGCCCCTGGACACGGTCTATTTCGGCGGAGGCACTCCCACATCCCTTTCAGCGGAGGATTTAGAAGCTCTCTTAAGCAGGCTTGAGCAGCTCTTTGATCTGAGCCGGGTGCTGGAGTTCACAGTGGAGGCAGGGAGGCCGGACAGCATTACCATGGACAAGCTTAAGGTACTGAGGGACCACGGCATCACCCGTATTTCCATTAATCCCCAGACCATGAACCAGAAAACCCTGGACCTGATTGGCCGCCACCACACCGTGGATATGGTGAAGGATCGGTTTTACATGGCCCGGGAGCTGGGATTTGACAACATCAACATGGATCTGATTATGGGGCTTCCTGAGGAGAATATGGATGATGTGCGGCGCACCCTGGAGGAGGTTAAGGCTCTTGGGCCGGATTCTCTTACCGTCCATTCCCTGGCCATCAAGAGGGCGGCCAGGCTCAACATGTTCAGGGAAGAGTACGGCGGGCTGAAGATTCAGAACACCCCGGAGATGATCGAGCTCAGCGCTGCCTGCGCCCGTCAGATGGGTATGGAGCCCTATTATCTGTACCGCCAGAAGAACATGGCCGGTAATTTTGAGAATGTGGGGTATTCCCTGCCCGGCAAAGCCTGTATCTACAACATCCTTATTATGGAGGAGATGCAGACCATAGCGGCCTGCGGCGCCGGAACCACCACCAAGGTGGTATTCCCCTCTGAGAACCGCAGGGAACGCTGCGAGAATGTAAAGGAAGTGGAACAGTATATTAGCAGGATTGGCGAGATGATACAGCGCAAGGAGCGCATCCTTTAACCCAGGCCGGGGCCCGCGGTTTTATATGGACATATACGGCGCGGCAGCGTAAATGCCGGAGTCATGTAAAAAGAGACATGGTTCCGGCAGATTTTATTATAACGATTGAGTTAATAACCATCTGATAAGGAGAGATATCGTGAAGAAAAGAGAGCGTGTATTTGCGGCAATGAAGCATGAACCGGTGGACAGGATTCCCTGTTACTTTACCACCCATTTTGCCAGGGAGGCGGCCTTTGGGCAGGCAGCGGTGGAAGAACACCTGAAGTTTTTCCGGGAGGTAAATCCGGATATCCAGAAAATCATGAATGAAAACCTGGTTCCCAACATGGGCTCCATAAAGACGCCGGAGGACTGGAAATGCATCAGGACCATTACTCTTAAGGATAAATTTATGGAGGATGAGATTGAGCTGGTCAAGAGGGTCCTGGACCGGTGCGACAGGGACGCCTTTAATATCGGTACCCTTCACGGCATCGTGGCCTCCACCATCCACCCCATTGAACCGGATTACGGCTATATGCCGGTGCGGCAGCTGCTCTGCAGCCATTTAAGGCAGAACAAGGGCCCGGTGCTTGACGCCATGAAGCGGATTGCGGACGGACTGTGCCAGCTGGCAGGGAAATTTGTGGAACTGGGTCTGGACGGCATCCTCTACGCGGGTCTGGGAGGCGAGCGGTTCCTGTTTACGGACCAGGAGTTTGAGGAGTATATCATGCCGTTTGATAAGCAGATTATGAAGGCCTGCCTGGAAGCGGGAGGACATAACATCCTGCACATGTGCAAGACAGATGTGAATTTTGACCGGTACGACAGTTATAAAGGACTTTACAGCATTGCCAATTGGGGCATCTATGAGACGGGAATGAGCCTGGCGGAGGGCAGGAAACGGTTTACAGACTGCGCCATTATGGGCGGCCTCTCCAACCACAAGGGACCGCTGATAGAAGGAACCCCGGATGAGATCCGCCAGGAGGTAAGGCGCGTCATGGCAGAAGCCGGTGAGACAGGCTTTATCCTGGGTACGGACTGCACCATTCCCATGGGAGTGCCTTATGAGCGCATGCGGATTGCGGCAGAGGCCGCAAAATAGGGACCAAATAGGGAAAAATCTATGAAAATACTTGCAAAATCATAAAAGTTGCTTAAAATAAAGATATTGAACAAAAAACAGGATTGGAGAACGCGTATGGCATTAGCAAAGAAGCCGGTCACCGGCATGAGGGATATCACGCCTGCCGAGATGCAGATTCGTGAGTACGTGATGAATCAAATCAAAGAGACCTATAAAAGCTTTGGATTTACCCAGATAGAGACACCCTGCGTAGAGCATATCGGAAACCTGACCAGCAAACAGGGCGGAGATAATGAGAAACTGATTTTCAAGATACTGAAAAGAGGGGACAAGCTGAACCTGGAAGGCTCAAAGGAAGAGAATGACCTGGTGGACAGCGGCCTGCGCTATGACCTTACCCTGCCCCTTTCCCGCTATTACGCCAATAACGCAGCCAATCTGCCAAGCCCCTTCAAGGCCCTTCAGATGGGCAGTGTGTGGCGTGCGGACCGTCCCCAGAAGGGCCGTTTCCGCCAGTTTGTACAGTGTGACATTGATATACTGGGAGATGCTACCAGCCTGGCTGAAATTGAGCTGATTCTGGCTACCACCACTGCCCTTGGAAGAATCTGCCCGGACAACGGTTTTACGGTCCGTATCAACGACAGAGGTATCCTGCGTGGCATGGCCCTGTACTGCGGTTTTGCGGAGGAGTCCATGGACCAGGTGTTCATCACCCTGGACAAGATGGATAAGATAGGATATGAGGGTGTGGAGAAGGAGCTTCTGGAATCCGGCCACAGCCCGGAGAGCGTAAGCAAATATCTGGACATGCTTAAGAACGTGACAAAGGATTCGGCCGGTGTAAGGGCCCTGGGACAGATGCTCTCAGAGGTGATGCCTGCCGATGTAAGCGAGGGACTGGCCCACATCATGGACACAGTGACGGAGGTGGCTGAGGCTGATTTCGGCCTGGAGTTCGACCCCACTTTGGTCAGAGGCATGTCATATTATACAGGAACTATTTTCGAGGTCTCCATGGAAGGCTTTGGCGGTTCCGTGGCAGGCGGCGGCCGTTATGATAAGATGATCGGCAAGTTTACAGGCATGGAGACACCGGCCTGCGGATTCTCCATAGGCTTTGAACGCATTGTAACCATTCTTATGGACAATGGATTCACCGTGCCCGGCGCTTCTGACAGGAAGGCGTTTCTCTTTGAGAAGGGTGTGGACAGCGCCAGGCTGGCAGCTGTAATCCGCGAAGCCATGGAAGAGAGAAAGAAGGGCGTGCAGGTTCTGGTTGCCCAGATGAATAAGAACAAGAAGTTCCAGAAGGAACAGCTGGGCAGGGAAGGATATACGGAGTTTAAGGAATTTTATAAGGAAAGCCTGAAGAATTAAGGAAAATAAAGGAGATAAGACAATGGCAGAATCAATGGTTGGGTTAAAGCGTACCCATAGATGTACGGAAGTGACCACTGCCCATATCGGTCAGGAAGTGACCGTCATGGGATGGGTCCAGAAGAGCAGGAATAAGGGCGGCATCATCTTTGTGGATTTGAGGGACCGCTCCGGCATCCTTCAGATTATATTTGAGGAAAATGACTGCGGCGCAGAGAACTTCGCAAAGGCGGAAAAGCTGAGGAGCGAGTTTGTAGTTGCCGTTACAGGACGGGTGGAGGCACGCTCCGGCGCGGTAAATACCAACCTGGCCACAGGCGCCATTGAGATCAGGGCTAACTCCATGCGCATTCTTTCCGAGTCCGAGACACCTCCCTTCCCCATTGAGGAGAACAGCAAGACAAAGGAAGAGCTGCGCCTGAAGTACCGTTTCCTGGATTTGAGAAGACCGGATATCCAGAAAAATCTTATGATTAGAAGCCAGGTGGCTACCCTTACCAGGGCATTTCTGGCATCAGAGGGATTCCTTGAAATTGAGACACCTACCCTGATTAAGAGTACGCCTGAGGGAGCCAGGGACTATCTGGTGCCCAGCCGCGTGCATCCCGGTTCCTTCTATGCCCTTCCCCAGTCCCCGCAGCTGTTCAAGCAGCTCCTCATGTGTTCCGGTTATGACCGTTACTTCCAGCTGGCCCGCTGCTACCGTGATGAGGACCTGAGGGCAGACAGACAGCCTGAATTCACACAGATTGACATGGAGCTGTCCTTTGTGGATGTGGACGATGTGCTGGATGTAAATGAGCGCCTGTTAAAGAAGCTGTTTAAGGAAATCTGCGGTTTTGATGTGCAGCTGCCCATTCCGCGCATGACCTGGCAGGAGGCCATGGACCGCTTTGGATCTGACAAGCCGGACCTGCGTTTTGGTATGGAGCTTAAGAATGTTTCTGAGGTGGTTAAGGGCTGTGAGTTCGCAGTGTTTAAGGGCGCCCTGGAAAATGGCGGCAGTGTGCGCGGCATCAATGCCCAGGGGCAGGGACATATGCCCCGCAAAAAGATAGACGCTCTGGTGGAATATGCCAAGGGCTTTGGCGCCAGGGGTCTTGCCTATGTGGCAATCAGCGAGGACGGCACCGTCAAGTCCTCCTTTGCAAAGTTTATGAAGGAGGAGGAAATGACAGCCCTGATAAGCGCCATGGACGGAAAGCCGGGCGACCTGCTGCTGTTTGCCGCTGACCGGAATAAGGTGGTATTTGATGTCCTGGGAAATCTGCGTCTGGAACTGGCCAGACAGCTGGATTTGCTTAAGAAGGATGACTTTAAGTTCCTGTGGGTGACAGAGTTCCCGCTTCTGGAATATTCAGAGGAGGAGGACCGCTACGTGGCCATGCACCATCCATTCACCATGCCCATGGATGAGGATATACAGTATATTGATTCTGATCCTGGCCGGGTTCGTGCCAAGGCATATGATATTGTGCTGAACGGTGTGGAGATGGGCGGCGGATCGGTCCGTATCCATCAGGCTGATATCCAGTCCAAGATGTTTGAGGTGCTGGGCTTTACGCCTGAAAGGGCCGGAGAGCAGTTCGGTTTCCTTCTGGAAGCATTTAAGTATGGTGTTCCGCCTCACGCAGGCCTGGCATATGGCCTGGACCGCGTTGTGATGCTGATGGTGGGAGCTGACAGTATCCGCGACGTGATCGCGTTCCCCAAGGTGAAGGATGCTTCCTGTCTGATGACAGAGGCGCCCGGACAGGTGGATGACAAACAGCTGGAGGAGCTGCATATCGCGGTTGCCGCTGAGGAAGAGTAATATTATATATAAGATTATCACATGGAGCTGGTCCTATGGGCCGGCTCTGTTTTTTTGCCTTTTTCCGTTCTGTTATAAAAAAAGGTTGACATTTTGGGATTTAAGCATATAATGTAAATATAAACATATGAACAATCATTCATATGAATCGGTTGAATCGGTGAAAATAAGAAAGGGAGGTTATGATCCATGGCGATAAACGATGTGGAGTGCTGTGATTTTTACCAGGTCCATGAGAATGTGGTAAAGGCGGTCAATGATAAGATGCCGGATGAAGATAAGCTATATGATTTGGCAGAGATATTCAAGGTATTTGGGGATTCCACCAGAATCAAAATATTATATGTGCTCTTTGAGGCTGAGATGTGTGTCTGCGACATTGCGCAGCTGCTTAATATGAACCAGTCAGCTATTTCCCACCAGCTGAGGATTCTTAAGCAGAACCGCCTGGTAAAGAGCCGCAGGGACGGAAAGGCAGTATTTTATTCGCTGGCGGATAGTCATGTGAGGACCATCATCAACCAGGGCATGGAGCACATAGAGGAATAGGCTTTAGGGCAGATGCCCATGGTGCGGGGATGGAACATGGAATATAAATAAAATAACAAATATGGAGGAGAATAATTATGAAGAAAAAATTCAAACTGCAGGACCTGGATTGTGCCAACTGCGCAGCCAAGATGGAGGAAGCAATCAAGAAGATCGAGGGCGTATCAGATGCCACGGTGAGCTTTATGACCCAGAAGATGACCATAGAAGCAGATGACGGCAGGTTTGATGAAATCATGAAGGAAGTGGTGTCTGTGTGCAGGAAGGTGGAGCCTGACTGCGTTATCCTGCTTTAAACCAGGCAGGAAGGCACCGGAAAGGATACTGATATGACTAAGAAACAAAAGGCAATGCTGTCCCGTATCATAGCAGCATTCATCATTTATATTACCCTGGCAGTGGCAGATCATATGGAGATTTTGCCGGAGGGGCTTGGGGTGTGGGGAAAGATGGCCCTGTATCTGGTTCCCTATGTTCTTATAGGATGGGACATTGTATATAAGGCATTCCGGAATATCCGCAACGGCCAGGTGTTTGATGAGAATTTCCTGATGACAGTGGCTACCTTCGGCGCCTTTGGCGTGGGGGAATATTCGGAAGCTGTGGCGGTCATGCTGTTTTATCAGGTGGGAGAACTGTTCCAGAGCTACGCAGTGAACCGTTCCAGGCAGTCCATCACGGAGCTTATGGATATCTGTCCGGAATATGCCAACATAGAGGAGGACGGCCAGTTAAAGCAGGTGGATCCGGACGATGTACAGGTGGGAGATATCATCGTGGTCAAGGCCGGGGAGAGAATTCCTCTTGACGGCAAGGTCGTGTTTGGGAATTCCATGGTGGATACCTCAGCGCTGACCGGTGAATCTGTGCCGCGCAAGGTGGCAGAGGGCGACGATATCATCAGCGGCTGTGTCAACGGCAGCGGCCTTCTGCGCGTACAGGTTACAAAGGAGTTTGACGATTCCACAGTGGCAAAAATCCTGGAACTGGTAGAAAACGCCAGCAGCAAAAAGGCCCATGTGGAAAACTTCATCACCCGGTTTGCCAGATATTATACCCCGCTGGTGGTAATGGGAGCCGTGCTCCTGGCTGTGATTCCGCCCCTGTTCTTTGGCCAGTCCTGGTCCGAGGGGATAAGAAGGGCCTGTACCTTCCTGGTAATCTCCTGTCCGTGTGCCCTGGTGATTTCCGTGCCCATGAGCTTCTTCTCAGGCATTGGCGCTGCATCCAAAAAGGGTGTGCTCATTAAGGGGAGCAACTATCTGGAGGCACTGTCTGAGATGGATACCATTGTCTTTGATAAGACCGGTACACTGACCAAGGGAGAATTCAAGGTGACTGAGATTCACGCGGTAGCCGGCAGTCCTGTCCCGGAGGCGTCTGAGGTGCCGCGGACCAGGGTGTGGGCGGCCAGCCAGCCTTCTGATGAGGGTAAGCGATCCCTGCTGGAGCTGGCGGCACTGGCGGAAAGTTATTCAGACCACCCCATCTCCCGATCCATCAAGGACGCCTGGGGAGATACCATTGACATGAACCGTGTCAGCAATGCGCAGGAAATATCCGGCCATGGAGTGCGGGCTGAGATTGACGGTCATACCGTACTGGCCGGCAACAGCAAGCTGATGAAAGAAATGAATGTGGCGTATCAGGAGTGCATGAGCATGGGCACAGTTGTCTATGTGGCCATGGACGGCATATACTGCGGATACATTGTCATAGCGGATTCCATCAAGGATGAGGCCTTTGAGGCAATTAAGAATCTTAAAAAGGTAGGCGTCAGAAGGACCATCATGCTCACCGGCGACAAGAAAGAGGTAGGAGAAGCAGTGGCGGCCAGGCTGGGTCTGGATGAGGTTCATGCGGAGCTCCTTCCGGGGGATAAGGTGGCAAAGGTGGAGGAGCTGCTGGCCCGGCAGACCGGAAAACACAGGCTGGCCTTTGTGGGAGACGGAATCAATGACGCGCCTGTTCTCTCCAGGGCTGATGTGGGAATTGCCATGGGAAGCATGGGTTCAGACGCAGCCATCGAGGCAGCGGATATTGTGCTTATGGACGATAACCCTGCCAGAATCGCAGATGTGGTCCGCATATCACGAAAGACCATGTCCATTGTAAAGCAGAACATCGCATTTGCCCTGGGGGTCAAGGCAGTGGTGCTTTTAATGGGCGCTGCGGGCGCGGCCAATATGTGGGAGGCAGTGTTTGCGGACGTGGGCGTGTCGGTTATTGCCATACTCAACGCAATGAGAGCCCTGTCCCTGTAATAAGTGTGCTGCCCTTTGGCAGCCAAGAAAGATTTTCCTCTTAAAAATATAAAAAAAGCGTATCGGGTACATGAAAATACATGAAAACCCGATGCGCTTTGTTATATTCATGGCAGAAAATAATGCCGGAGTGCTGACAGCCAAACATGGTCAAACCATTACAGAAGGATGTCCTCCAGGCTGCGTTTGGGCACATAGTGAACCTGATTCCCGTCACGGTAGTATGCGGTGGAACCGTCTTCCTTTACCGGCACCAGTACCACTTCCTCCTTGGGCTTTCCAAGGGCCAGCACCAGGTCTATGCTGTAATGCTCCGGATCAAGTCCCAGGAGCCGTCCAATCTCTGACCGCATGCAGCTGCCGATCATACAGCCCCCGTATCCCTTTTCCGCGGCAGCCAGCATGATGGTCTGGGCCGTGATACCGTCATCCCACTGTTTGTTTTTCCCGATGGACAGGTCACAGGCAATGACGATATAGGCTGAGGGTCTCTCGCCCTCCTCTGGTCCGTCCCAATCCTTCAGGGCACCTGCCCATGCAGTATACGGGAAGATACCGGCACATTCCTCGGGCGTGCACAAAATCTTGAATTTCAGAGCCTGGGCATTGGAAGCAGAAGCGGCCAGACGGGCCGTATCCACCATATCAGCCAGTTCACTGTATGGGATGGCAGTATCCTGATAAAATCTTCTGTAAGAGCGGCATTGTTTCACAAGGTCTTTAAGCATAGGCTTCCTCCTAATCCGGCAGTTCGTGTCCGTGGGTGATGTGGCGCTTGATGGCATCAAAGCTCTCAGCGCTCAGGGTGTGTTCCATGCGGCAGGCGTCCTCAGCAGCTGTCCTGGGGTCCACACCCAGGTAAATCAGCCAGTTGGACAGCAGTGTATGGCGCTCATACATGGTGTCCGCTATGGCCTGTCCGGATGGCGTCAGTGTGATATGTCCCTGGTCGTCCATCTGGACATATCCGTTCTGGCGGAGATTCTTCATAGCCACGCTGACACTGGGCTTGGAGAATCCCAGCTCAGTGGCAATGTCGATGGAGCGGACATAGGGCTGTTCCTTGGCCAGCATGAGTATGGTTTCCAGATAATTTTCTGCTGATTCCTGTATTTTCAAGTCTGTAAATACCCCCGTTTATTTAGTATGATAGTTCTAAGTGTAACATATAAAAAAACGATTGACAAGAGCGTTAGAAAGTGCTAATCTGAGAATGTAGTTAGAAAAGGCTAACTTATAAAAATCCGGAAGAAAAGGGGGATATAAGCATGAATCTTTCAACATTCATTATTCTGGTCATATTGGCTGTGATTATAGGGGCAGTGGTCCGTATTATGATAAGGGATAAAAAGGCAGGCAAGGGATGCGGCGGATGTGCCGGCGGCTGCGGCCACTGCGCAGGTTCCTCCATGTGCCATGGAAACCATGACAACGGGAACCGCCAGGGGTGACGCCGGGATGAAATGGTTAAAAGGATTAAATACATAAAAGGAAGTTCCGCAGGGCAGGTATCGGCTTAAGTCTCCCGCCCGGAACTTCCTTTTTATTATTTAATCCTGTGACTGGTTTTTATTCGGATTTAATTTCCTTCCACATATCATTGTAGATGGTATCCACATCGTCTCCCAGATACTGGATAATCTCGCAGTTTGGCAGCTTATCCAAATCAGGGAACAGGGCCTTGTTGTTTTTGAGGTCGTCGTCCAGTAAATCATAGGCGCCTGTGTTTGGCGTTGCGTAGGTGATATATTCAAAGTTCTTTTTTGCAATATCAGGGCGGCACAGGAAGTCAATCCATTTTTCTGCATTTTCCTTGTGCTCCGCGTTGGCGGGAATGACCCAGGAGTCGATCCAGTAGTTGGTTCCCTCCTCGGGAATTACATACTCCAGGCTGTAATCCAGACCCTGTTCCGCCACCGCGTCCTGGATGTAGAGCATTTCGCCGGAATAAATCACGCCCACAGCAGCCTCGCCGCCAATCATCTTATCCCTTACCTGGTCAATGACATATGCCTGGACCAGAGGCTTCTGCTCAATCAGCAAATCACGGGCCTCAGCCAGCTCATCGGGATTGGTGCTGTTTAAAGAATATCCCTTCATTTTCATGGCCACGGTAAACGCGTCTCTTACACTGTTCTGCATAAGAATCTCGCCGCTTAAGCGCTCATCCCACAAATCAGACCACTTGGTGGGAGCGGGAACGCCCAGCTCCTCCAGACGCTTGGTGTTGTAGAGAATTCCCATGGTTCCCCAGCAGTAGGGTACGGAATACTTGTTCTCAGGGTCAAATCCCTTGGAGATATCCAGATACTGCTGGCCGATCTCCTTATAATTAGGGATGTTGTCAAAGTTCAGCTCAGCCAGCAGGTCGTTCTCAATCATGCGCTGGATCATGTAGTCGGAGGGACATACAACATCGTATTTTACAGCGCCGGCCTCAATGACAGGATACATCTCCTCGTTGGTCTCAAATACATCGTAGACAACCTGTATGCCGGTTTCCTCCTCAAACTGGGTGATGACGTCCTCGTCAATGTACTCGCCCCAGTTGTATACGTTTAACTTGTTGTCTTCCTTGTTTCCGCCTTCGGGTGAGGAACCGGACTTGCCGCAGCCGGTTAAAAGGGCGGCGGACAGGACTGCCATGGATGCGGCAGCAAGGGTAATTGCCATTTTCTTTTTCATAATCGTTCTCCTTTAATGTCTGAATTCGGTTATGCTTTTTCCGGTTTTTTAATGGACCGGAAGTTAACAAAGATGAGAAGAATCAGCACGGTCAGAAATATAATGGATGACAGTGCGTACATGGACGGCCGTATGCCGCGCCTCACTTCGCTGTAAATCAGGGTGGACAGGGTGTTGATGCCTGCGCCCTTTGTGAAGTGGGTGATGATAAAGTCATCTAAGGACATGGTAAACGCCAGCAGGAAGCCGGAGAGCACGCCAGGCATGATATCCGGGAACACCACCTTGAAAAATGCGTACAGAGGGGATGCGCCCAGGTCCAGGGCGGCCTCGTAGGTGTATTTATCCGTCTGCTTAAGCTTGGGCATGACGCTTAGTATGACATAGGGTATATTAAATGTAATATGGGATATAAGCACGGTCTTAAATCCCAGGGAAATACCAAAGGCAATGAAGGCCAGCATCAGGGAAATACCGGTTACGATGTCAGCGTTCAGCATGGGGATGTTGGTTACGCCCATGACAATGGTTCTGGGCACGGTCCGCATGGAACTGATGGAGATGGCTGCTGCCGTGCCTATGACTGTTGCCACCAGGGCCGATACAAAGGCTATAATTAACGTGGTGGTCAGGGCGCTCATGATAGAGCGGCTGTCAAACATCTGGGTGTACCACTGCAGTGTAAATCCGCCCCACTGGGTCCTGGATTTGGATTTGTTGAAGGACAGGACCATCATGGTAAGGATGGGGGCATAAAGGAAGATCAGTATGAGCACCATATAAAAATCCGATATGATTTTCCGCAGTACTTTTGAACTCTTTGTCATCAGAATGCAGTCCCCTCTCCGTTTTTATCGTATTTGGCTATCATGGCCATACTAATTAGGATAAAGACCATGAGGACCAGTGAAAGTCCGCTTCCCAGATGCCAGTTGCTTCCCCTGGTAAATTCCTGTTCGATGACATTGCCGATGAGCAGAATCTTGCTGCCGCCCAGCAAATCGGAAATAACGAAGGTGGTCAGGGAAGGGACAAACACCATGGTGATGCCGCTGATGATGCCTGGAATGCTTAAGGGAAACCATATTCTGGTGAAACGCTGAAAGCTGTTGGCTCCCAGGTCCATGGCGGCATTTATAATATTATCGTCTATTTTGGACAGCACATTGTAAATGGGAAGCACCATAAAGGGCAGGAAGTTATATACCATGCCCAGCACAATGGCTGACGGGGTGTTAATCATGGACTGGGACGGGAGGTGAAGCCAGTTAAGGATACCGTTAATCACTCCGTTTTTCTCCAGCAGTGTCTGCCAGGCCAGGGTTCTCAGAAGGAAGTTCATCCACATGGGAAGGATGAATATGAATACAATGAATCCTCCTGCCGCGGCTCCGCGGCCCCTCAGGATCATGGCCAGGGGATAAGCTAACAAAAGACAGAGAACCGTGCTCACTAAGGACAGTCCAAGGGAAAGCCACAGCGCCTTTGCGTGGTCCGCAGAGGCAATGGCAATGACATTTGCCATGGTCAGGCCGCCGCCCTTGTCAGTCAGCCCGTACCACAGGATCATGGCCAGGGGTATCAGTGTAAAACCGGCCATCCAAATGAGATAGGGACCTGATAACAGCGCCTTGCCGATGGCAGCGCCTTTTTTTTCACTATTCATTGACTCCCAGCGCCTCCTCGTCTTCAGAAGCAGGCTTGTTCATGATCTGGATTTCAAATGGCTCCACATGGATGCCCACCTGCCGGCCTACAGGAAACATATCGGTGGAATGCACCAGCCACTCGAAACCGTCCGGGGTGGTTACCTCCATCTCATAGTGGACGCCCTTGAAAATCAGGTGGGTCACAACACCCTGAAGGGTTCCGTCCTCTGGCTTTACAAGGTCAATGTCCTCAGGCCGGATAACCACATCCACAGGCTTATTATTGCCGAATCCCTTGTCAACACATGCAAAGCGGGCGCCGAAGATTTCTACCAGTTCGTCCCGGATCATGGTGCCGGGCACAATATTGCTCTCACCGATGAAGTCGGCCACAAACGCATTTTCAGGCTCATTATAAATCTGCTCAGGGGATCCCATCTGCTGGATGTATCCCTGGTTCATGACCACGATGGTGTCGGACATGGTAAGGGCCTCCTCCTGGTCGTGGGTCACATAGATAAAGGTAATTCCCAGCTCATTCTTAAGTCGTATCAGCTCGTACTGCATATCCTGGCGCAGCTTTAAATCCAGGGCCCCGAGGGGCTCGTCAAGAAGCAGCACCCTGGGTTCGTTCACAATGGCCCGGGCAATGGCGATACGCTGCTGCTGGCCGCCGGATAAAGAGTCCACGGTCCGTTTCTCATATCCGGGCAGGTTCACTAATTTCAGGGCATATTTGATTTTGTCATCAATGTAGGACTTTGGCTTGTTCTTGATCTTTAAGCCGAAGGCAATATTTTCCGCGATGTTCATGTGGGGAAACAGCGCATACTTCTGGAATACGGTATTCAGCGGGCGTTTGTTAGGTGGAATCATGGAAATGTCCTGTCCGCCGACGATTACCTTTCCTGTGTCAGGGGTAGTAAAGCCGCCTAATATACGCAGGGTAGTGGTCTTGCCGCAGCCGCTGGGGCCAAGCAAGGTGACGAAGCTGTTCTCCCTGATGGAAAGGTTCAGGTCGTCCAGGACCAGCTCGCCGTCAAAACTTTTTGATATGTGCTGTAAATCAATGAAAGGCTGGCTCATGATAATCAAATTCTCCTTTATCTTAATGTGATTAAAAACTTGGCGGCGAGCTCACCCACAGAAGAAGGGCCCCGTTCCTGCTTGTCAGGTAATGTTTCTTATCCGGCGTGAAGTAGAAGGACTCCCCTTTCTTTGCCTTGTATGTCTTGCTGCCTATGTGGATGGATATGCTTCCCTGGAGCACGTATCCGAATTCCTCACCTTCATGGGGATTATCAGGATAGGTGGAGCCTCCGGCCTTTAAGGTGAGGAGGATGGGCTCCATCACATTTTTCTGGGCATTGGGGATAATCCATTTGATTTCATTATTTAAGTCTGTATCAATTTTCTCAAAATAATCCTGTTTACCAAATACTACCTGTTCATCCGGCGTTTCATTGAAGAATTCACCGATGGTGGTGCCCAGGCACTGAAGAATGTCCATCAGGGTCGCTATGGATGGAGACGTCAGGTCACGTTCCAGCTGGGAAATGAATCCCTTGGAAAGCTCGGCCCGGTCAGCCAGTTCTTCCTGGGTCAGACCCTTTAACACCCGCAGTTCCTTTAGTTTACTTCCGATTTCCATGGAGCTCCTCCCTGTCTCGCGTTTCTGAACAAAAAGTTTACAAATACTAACTGACTATAAAAATAAGCAAAAAGTTTAGTAATAATAAACAAGCGCGAATTTCATTATACATTAAATCAGTGGTATGTCAATACCTTTTTGAAAGATTTGGCAGATAAGTTTAGGGACAAGTTTGGAGACGGACAGCGGGGGAGAATTTCACAAACTTCCAGTTAACAAATTCACAAATTTATGATATGATGTTTTTAGTCTAAATTGAAATAAAAACCGACGTAAATCAGGGAGGTACAGACAGGTATGAGCGGCAAATATATGGCATATGTAGGATCCTATTCCTACACCGGAAAAGCAAAGGGAATCACAGTGTTTGACGTGGATGTGGAAAACGGAACATTTAGGGAGAGGTGTGAGATGGAAGTGGACAACTCCTCCTATGTCATTGCTTCCAGCGATGGGAAAACCTTGTACTCCATTGCGGATGAGGGGGTTGTATCCTTCCGGATCCTGCAGAACGGAAGCCTTGCAAGACTGAACAGCGCTCCCATCCGCGGCATGAGGGGCTGCCACCTGTGTACTGATATGGAAGATAAATACGTGTTTGTGTCAGGCTACCATGACGGCAAGACCACGGTCTTAAGCCTTAACAAGGACGGTTCTGTGGGGCAGATTGTGGACGAGGTGTTCAACAAGGGATACGGCAGCGTGGCTGAGCGCAACTTCCGCTCTCATGTTACCTGTACCAGAAGGATGCCGGACGGCAGGTATGTTCTGTCGGTGGACAATGGAACGGACCAGGTAAAGGTATACCGTTTCAACGACAAGGATAAGAGGCTGTTTCAGGTAGATGCCATCCACTGCGACCTGGAGTCGGCTCCAAGACATTTCCGCTACAGCTCCGACGGACGTTTCCTTTATCTGATGCATGAGCTGCAGAATGTAATCTGCGTTTATTCTTATGAAACCGGCGACAGGGCGCCTGTGGTTGAGAAGATACAGACTATTTCCACCACCTCCACCAAGAATCCGGGCAATCTGACAGCGGCCTGCGCCATGAGGCTGTCCCCGGATGAGAAATATGTTTACTGCACCAATGCAGGTGAAAATACAGTGAGCATCTACAGCAGGGATGAAAAATCCGGTCTTCTCACTATGATCTGCTGTCTGCCTGTCAGCGGTGAATATCCAAAGGATGTGGCTGTATTCCCGGATCAGAGGCATATTGCGTCCATAAACCATGACAGCGGCAGCATCAGTTTCTTTGAAGTGGATTATGAGAAGGGTCTCATCGTTATGTGCGGACGAAGCGTCATGGTGAACGAGCCAAACTGCTGCGCCATTGCGAAGATTGGAAATTAGTCTGCGAGTTGGATTGATGAGATAGTAATAATTAGTGAGACAGCCGGATTAACGAGATAGTAGAATTAGTGAGACAGCCGGATTAACGAGATAGTAGAATTAGCGAGACAGCTGGATTCACGAGATAGCGGGTTATAGATACAGGAGGACAGGAGACAGTATATGGCAGGTTCTGCATTGGGAACAATATTGAGAGTGACGACCTGGGGAGAATCCCATGGAAAGGGAATCGGCGTGGTGGTGGACGGCTGCCCGGCCGGACTGCCTCTGGAGGAAGGGGACATCCAGTCCTATCTGAACCGGCGAAAGCCGGGCCAGAGCAAGTTTACCACGGCCAGACAGGAAGGGGACCAGGTGGAAATCCTGTCCGGCGTGTTCGGGGGAAGGACCACCGGTACTCCCATCGCGCTGGAAGTGCGCAATACAGACCAGCGTTCCCATGACTACAGCAATATTATGGATATTTACCGTCCGGGCCATGCGGATTATACCTTTGACCAGAAGTACGGATTCAGGGACTACAGGGGCGGCGGACGGTCCTCAGGCAGGGAGACCATTGCCCGTGTGGCGGCGGGCGCCATTGCCTGCAGGCTTCTGGAAAGCCTTGGAATTACGGTCAGGGCGTATACAAGAGAGGTGGGCGGCATTTGTATTGCACAGGAGCGCTTTGACCTGGACGAGATGTGGAATAACAGGCTGTACATGCCGGATGCCCGGGCAGCAGCACAGGCAGAGGCCCGGCTGGAGGAACTGATGGCCGGGAAGGACTCCTGCGGAGGAGTGGTGGAGTGTATCATCCGCGGTATGCCTGCCGGAGCAGGAGAGCCTGTATTTGAGAAGCTGGATGCCAACCTGGCCAAGGCCATGCTGTCCATTGGCGCGGTCAAGGGATTTGAGATAGGAGACGGCTTTGCCGCTTCCAGGGCACGGGGATCCGAGAACAATGACGGATTCGGCATATCTCATAAGGCAGCGGACGGCAGCCCGTATTTGAGCGGCAGGATTGAGAAGCAGACCAATCACTCAGGAGGCACACTGGGAGGAATCAGCGACGGAAGCGATATCGTGATGCGGGCAGCATTTAAGCCCACCCCCTCTATTGCCCAGCCCCAGCACACCGTGAACCAAAACGGTGAGGAGACCGTGGTGGAGATAAAGGGCCGCCATGACCCCATCATTGTGCCAAGGGCCGTAGTGGTGGTGGAAGCCATGGCCGCATTGACGGCGGCCGACATGCTGCTTCTGTCCATGACATCCCGGCTGGACCGGGTGCAGGCTTTCTTTGCCCGGGACAGGGTATAACATAACACAGGGATTCGATAAAAGGAGAAGAGGAATTATGAAAATTGCAATTGGTAACGACCATACAGCCATTGAGCTTAAGAACATAATCAGGGAGTTTGTGGAAGGAAAGGGCTATGAGGTCATTGACCTGGGAACCAATTCCACCGAGAGCTGCGACTACCCCATATACGGGGAAAAGGTAGGCCGGGCCGTGGCTGACGGTCAGGCTGACCTGGGAATCGCTATCTGCGGCACCGGTGTGGGCATCTCCCTGGCAGCCAACAAGGTAAAGGGAATCCGGGCCTGTGTGTGCAGCGAGCCTTATACCGCAAAGCTGTCCAGAGTGCACAACAACTCCAACGTACTTGCCTTTGGCGCCAGGGTAGTGGGCAGCGAGCTTGCCAAGATGATTACAGAGGCATGGCTGGACGCTGAGTTTGAGGGCGGACGGCATGAGCGCAGGGTGAATATGATTATGGAGATTGAGAACCGGTAGGATGGTACACGGCTGCTCTGAGACACACCCGCCGGCCCTTCCATACCCCAGATAAAAGGGGAGACGGCTTAAGGTGCTTCAAGACTGGCATTGGTAACGTCATGTGTTCGTAAATCTAAATTGAAATTACAATATAACAGTAAAAAAGCGTCCGTCTGTCTCTTCTCCTTGGTGTGGAAAGAGACAGCGGGCGCTTTTGAATATGTAGTGGGTGAGATCAGGGAAGCCACCGCCGCTCCCCTGACTCCCGCGGACGGAGTTCTTTACAGCCGCCCGCGTATCATCCTCCTACTTCTTAATAGTTCTCAACTTTCCTCTCAAAATAAGCCTTAGGATGAGCACAGCAAGGACATACCTCAGGAGCTTCCGGTCCTTCGTGGATGTATCCGCAGTTTCTGCACTTCCAGCCAAGAGGCGCATCGCCCTTGAATGTCTTGTCGTTCTTTAAGCTTTCTAACAGCTTGTTATACCTTCTCTCATGTGCAGCCTCAACCTTGGCAACCAGTTCAAACTTAACAGCCAGTTCCTCGAAGCCTTCTTCCCGTGCTTCACGGGCCATGCGTGCATACATATCAGTCCACTCGTAATTCTCACCTGCTGCTGCGTCAGCCAGATTCTCCTCAGGAGTTCCGATGCCGTGCAGCTCTTTGAACCACATCTTGGCATGCTCTTTTTCCTGGTCTGCGGTCTCCAGGTATAAAGCGGACATCTGCTCATAACCTGCTTTTTTTGCAGCGGATGCATAATAGGTGTATTTGTTGCGTGCCTGGGACTCGCCTGAAAATGCGTCCTTTAAGTTCTGTTCAGTTTTGGTTCCTGCGTATTTTGATGCCATAAATTGTACCTCACCTTTCTCTTTTGTTTCGTTTTTTACTAGCTATAAATATTGTATCCTGTTATTTACAGAAATTCAATCTAAAAATCAATATTTTACTGCCATTCATTGATGGGGAAATATGTAATAAATAGTCTGAGCCTGATATGGTTGGATGGGGATTATGAAAAATATTTGGCAGATAAGAATACAGGCAGCCCTGGGGAGACTACCTGTATTCCTGGTTTGGAGGGTAAAATTGATTCTATGTCAAATTAGCCGAAATATCTGTTTAAAAGTCCTTCAAATGCCTTGCCGTGGCGGGCCTCATCCTTAGCCATCTCATGAACGGTGTCATGGATTGCATCCAGGTTAAGGGCCTTTGCTCTCTTAGCCAGGTCGAACTTGCCGGCGGTAGCGCCGTTCTCAGCGGCAACTCTCATCTCCAGGTTCTTCTTGGTGGAGGAGGTAACAACCTCGCCTAACAGCTCAGCAAACTTGGCAGCATGCTCAGCTTCCTCGAAAGCAGCCTTAGCCCAGTACATGCCAATCTCAGGATATCCTTCTCTGTGGGCAACCCTTGACATAGCCAGGTACATGCCGACCTCGGAGCACTCGCCTTCAAAATTAGCTCTTAAATCCATCATGATATCTTCAGGGGAACCCTGAGCTACGCCAACCTCATGCTCGCATGCCCATGTCATTCCTTCGGAAGCCTGCTCCTTGAACTTGGAAGCCGGGACACCGCACTGCGGACATTTCTCAGGTGCATTCTCTCCCTCGTAAACATAACCACAAACTGTACATACCCATTTCTTCATAATCAATATTCTCCTTTTCCTTTATAGCGTTTCGTGTGAATCCTTGGGATTCATTTATTTGACTAAATCAATAATAGTAATTGTTACTGATATTAATATAAACCACTTTGTGAGTTTTGTCAATAGATATTTAAAATTTTTTTTAAAACCTGAAATAATAAAATGTGAGCATAAAATATGAGAATTGGTAAGCAGGGGGATGGTTTAATATAAAGGACAGCAGGGAAGAATTGCATAATAGAATAGTAAAGAAGAATAGAAAAGAAGAATAGAAGGGTGGGAAAGAGGATTAGAGAAGAGGATTGGAGAAGAAGAGCGAATAAAGGAAAACAAATAAGAGAAATAGATAAGAATAACAGATAAGAAAAATAAATAAGAAAAAGGATAAGAAAAACCAAATAAGAAAAACAAATAAAGAAAATAGGCAAGGAATAAAGAGAAAGATAAACCGGAGAAAGGGATTAAAAAGGAAGAAGTTGAAAAAGGAAAATCAAAAAAGAAATATCCCGAAAGCCGCAGAGGGAACATATGGCGCCTGGCCGGCACCGTGGAGGACTTTGGGGATATTTCTTTATAATTTCCTTATATTATGATGCGTATTCAATTAATAAAATAGTCACTGTATGTTAAACTGCCCTGGTCCAGGCTGTTCAGGAAGCTGCCCAGCAGGGTGCTGAATTCCTGGGCCTTGATGCCGTCCATGTGGCCGTCGTAGTCCCAGTACCCTTCCATACTGCGGTCCATAAGCTCCGGCTTCATATAATTGAAGTTATAATATTCCAGGCCCAGACCTTCTAAGAGGTTCTTAAAGTACTGGTGGGACTGTTCATAGGAACCGGCAAATTTATCAAGGGTTTCCTGGGGGACAGGTGTGGTGATGACAGTCAGTTCAATGCCGTTTTTCCGGCAGAACGCGTCTATGCGGTTAAAATATAGCTCTGCCCCGGGCTTTACCTGGCTCTCATCCCAGGGGATGTTGTTAAAGGTGCCCTTATCCTCGCCTGCTACCCGGTCCCGATAGATAAAGCCCCGGCCCACGTAACGGCCTCCCGGGATTTCCAGGACAGATGGGTCATAGTTTTTATAGGCAGTGCTTTGCTTGCGGCGTATGTGGTCCGGGACCTGGCCTATTAGGTTGCGGTAGTAGCTCCACGGAGCCAGTGCAGAGCGGAAATCCAGATTTATGATTTTATCCAGGAAATAAAAAAACTTGGACCTGGAAGCCGGGAACTCCTGATAGAAGAAAATCTGGGTGGATCCGCTTCGCTGTTCATTCATCCAGTATGAGGGGTCCAGCTCGTATACAACGCGGGACGGCGACTGGGTTTCACAGGCAAGCCGCAGAATATGGTACATATCGTCCGGATAGGCGTCCGCCATACACAGACTGACGGAGCTGCCGCCGGAGGCAGCATCCACGGAAAAGGGGTCAATGCCATACTGCCCATGGGAGGTGCCGATGAAGATTGTGTCGTATGTCTCTCCGTTTCTAAGGTTATGAAGATTGATTCTCACGGAGCTTGGGGGTATAAAACCATAGTTGAGAGCTGACGTGATGCATATGCACAGGGCCAGGAACAGGAAGGCCTTCAGCCACTTTGGGAGCCATTTGTGAAAACGGCCGGCTTCTTGGTTAGAATTGGGCATATATAAAACCTCCTCCCGTCATGGTAATCTGGCCTAACAGCGGTATGGAAAAGAGCAGTATCAGATAGACGCACCATCTGGCGGCCAGCGGCTTTGCGGCCAGGGTATCCCGTATGTTGACATGGTTTTCCTGGAGAAGGCTTACTGCCAGCAGGATAGTGCAGGAAAGGGCCAGAGCGGCATAGTCCTTGAGATCCAGGCCCAGCCTGAGAAGGCTGCCGTTCCACAGGGCAGCCAGGGAAAATCCTGTAACAGTATTCTTCATCATGGTCAATGCGGCTCCCAGGCTTACAGCCATATCAAAATACCAGCTGACATTTACAAGAAGGAAGGTTCTTAAAATCCGGACCACCATCCAGGACCTGGATTCAACTGGTATGTGCAGTTTGCGGGCCATTTCCCCGTAAAAGGGGGAAAACAGGTTGCTGGCGGCAATGATGATTCCGTTATAAAGTCCGTAGACAATGAATTTCCAGGCAGGTCCGTGCCACACGCCCACCAGAAAGAATACCAGCAGATTGGCGATACATACAGGCAGCACCCTGCTTACATGCTTTCCAAAATGTTTTTTACAGAATTTTCCGAATTTGTTCATGCCCTTTGAAAGTGAAAAGGGATAGAACACATAGTCCTTCATCCAGGTGCCCAGTGTGATGTGCCAGCGGTGCCAGAAGTCTGATATGGACTGTGCAAAATAGGGGCGTTTAAAATTGGCATCCAGGGATATGCCGAAGCACTCTGAGGCGCCCATGATTACATCCATGCCTCCTGAGAAATCGCCGTAGAGCTGAAGGGAATAGCACAGTACACCGGCCATCACCAGGATGCCGCCATAGGACTGGTAATTGCCGAATACTTCGCTGACAACCACCGCAGCCCTGTCTGCTATGACGATTTTCTTGAAATACCCCCAGAGCATGAGCTGAAGTCCTCTCTCTATGCGGGTAAGGCTGAAGCTCTTCTGCCCGTAGAGCTGGGATGCCAGACGGTCGTACCGGCCAATGGGCCCCTGGAGAATCTGGGGGAAGAAGGAGACAAAGAGGGCAAAACGGAACGGATTGCGGTCAGGCGCGTATTTACCTCTGTACACGTCGATGAGGTAGCCCATGGACTGGAAGGTGTAAAAGGAGATTCCTAAGGGCAGCAGAAGCCTTGCAGAGGAAAAATGGGTGCCGAAGAGGAGGTTCATGTTATCTGCGGCAAAATTGCGGTATTTTAATGCTGCCAGAATGCCGAAGTTTACAAAGAGGACCAGGGCAGTAATCCATTTCTTGCGCTGTTTGAACCGCCCCTTTAAGGCTTTTTTTTCGTCCAGGGAAAGGGGCTGCTGAGGATTGGCCGGGCGCCGGAGGCGGTCCGGGCCGCAGTCCATTGTATGGTCCGGGCTGCAGTCCAGCGTACGGTCCGGGCCGCAGTCCGAAGTACGGTCCGGATCGCGCGCCAGAGTTCGGTCCAGGGCGCAGGTCAGAGCGCGGTCCGTGTGCTCCAGCCACAGCCCGCCCAGAAAGGTAGTGGCGGTAGTGGTCAGGATGAACACTACCGCCGCCGGGCCGGAGGCCAGATAAAATATATAGCTGAATATGAGCAGCCATACCCACTGGAGCTGTTTTGGTATCACATAATACCCGGCTACTGCTGCTGCCAGAAACAGCAGGAATTTCATTGAAAGAAACGACATGACATACTCCTCTAATTGTCCTTAAGGCGCTCTACCATGTTCCAGAGGGCCTGGGCAGAGTTGAAATTCTCCGGAACAATGTCCACCGGTGATATCTCGATTCCGAAGGCATCATTCAGTTCGCTGACAATGGACAGGATATCAAAGGAATCCAGATATCCGTCATCAATCAGGCCTGTGCATGTCCTGAAATCCACGGTGGGTTTTATGTCTTCTAACAGTTCTAATAATTCATCCATTTTATTGTTCTCCTTTTATGTGTCAGAGCATTTTTAAGAATTGCTCTGTGATTGATATATCTCCATGGCAGAGCCGTCGTTAAGTATATCTGTGGGCAGGGCGTCCCGTACCAGGGAAAGGCCGTGTTCCTGTGTGCAGGTAAGGACCACGGGCAGCTTCCGGCTCAGAAAAAGGTAAATGCCCTCAGTTACGGAGTAAGCGCCGATACGGTCAAATACCAGCAAATCCCCTGTCATCAGGCCGTCCAGGGGCAGATTTTTTACAAGTATATCCCCTGATGTGCAGAGGGAGCCGCATACGGTCCAGCGGTCGCCGGAGGTTTGTGGTGCCGGAGGGCGGGCCGGATTGTCCTGGGGTATATACCGGTAAGCAGGCACCTTCATGGCCATGGTCTGACCATAATAGTTGACGTGGTTAATGCCGCCGTCCACAATGCAGTAATTCTGTCCCTGGCTTCGTTTCACGTCCGCCACGCGGGTCAGATAGCTGCCGCAGGGAGCGGCCAGGAAACGGCCTGCCTCGAGAAAGATTATACCTTTAAAATGCAGGGAATCAAGGGCTTTTTTGAATTCCTGCAAAAGAATTTCTTCGTCCGCCTGCTCCTGCCCTTCAAAATAAGGTATCTGGAAGCCGGGGCCGTATTCCAGCTCCCGAAACTCAAAATCCAGATGTTCCCTGACAAAATCCATAAATGAATCCAGCTTGACCAGCTCTTTCTCTATCTTTTCCATCCCCTTTTTCTGGGTTCCGGAATAGTACTGGAGGCCTGCCAGGTCCAGATGGGGATAGGAGTCCCGATTACGGATTGAGGCGAGGATATCCTCCTCATCCATCCCAAACTGGTTGCCGCTGGTCAGGCGCAGAAGCACCCTGACCCCGGTGCGGCCTGCGGCGCCGGCACAAGCCTCTAAAAGCCTGAGCTGATTTAAGGATTCAGCTGTGTAGGTTCCGGCTCCCTGCTCTGCCATGACCGAGCGGATGTGGGATTCCTCCTTATTGACACCGGAAAGGACGATTTTCTGGGCCGGCACACGGGCGCGGCGGCAGATGGCATACTCTCCCGGGGAACAGACCTCCAGGCCGCCGGCTGCCTGGGCAGCGGCAGCTGTCAGGAAGGGGTTGGCCTTCATGGCGTAATAGATGTTCACCTGTTTTCCAAGGATTTGTTCCATGCGGCGGATACGTGAGATAAACACGTCTAAATCAAAGATATAGCAGGGTGTGTTGTATGTCCTGGCAGCTTCCTGCAATATATGGTTATCCATAAAGCCTCCTGAGTGCCTGCCGGTCCACTTTGCCGTTTTTAGTACGTGGAAGTTCCGTCAGGTTTCTGTATAAAGCGGGGAACATGTAGCGCGGCAGGAGATGTTCCAGGCCTACGGCGATGTCCCTTTTGACAGCGGCTCCCTCATAGAAGGCCGCAATCTTATTTTTTTCTTCCAGGAACAGGCATACCGCCCTGTCCACACCCTCCACGGTTTCAAGGGCAGCCTCAATCTCGCCAAGCTCGATCCGGTGTCCCATGTGTTTAATCTGAAAATCCTTCCGCCCGTTGAAATACAGAAGTCCGTCCCTGCCGTAGCAGGCCAGGTCGCCGGTCCTGTATATAATCTCAGGATAACAGGGATTTAAGGGGTTCTGGACAAAGGCCATGGCAGTTCGTTTTGGATCCCTGTAGTAGCCCAGAGCCAGAGCGGTTCCTGCCACACAGAGTTCGCCGTTTTGTCCGGGTTCTGTGACCAGCCTGTTATTTTCATCCAGCAGGAATACTGTTTCGTTGGGAAAGGGTACTCCGATGGGAATGGGGGTTCCGGGTTCAAATTCCCGGTCCACCACATAGTATGTGCAGTTGCAGGTAATCTCCGTGGGGCCGTACAGGTTTACAAACAGGGCATCTGGCAGGTAGCTGCGCCAGGTATTCAGATGCTTTACCGGCATGACCTCTCCGCTGAAGAGAATCTTATTCAGATGGGACGGAACGCGGTAGGTAAAGCCTTTCAGGGTGGTAATGATGCACAGGGCGGAGACGGCCCAGATGGCCGTGGTGATTTTCCTGTCGCACAGGTAGTCCAGAAGGCCGGTGGGGATGGAAAACAGTTTCTTGGGAATGATTTCCATCGTGGCTCCGGTTTTAAGGGCGGAGTAGATGTCCTTTACAGATACATCAAAGTCAAAGGGCGCCTGATTGCCGATGACATCATCCTGTGTGATATGGAACAGGTCCGTAAAATGCTGGATGAAGTCAATGACGGAGCGGTGGCTCACCACCACACCCTTGGGCACGCCGGTGGAGCCGGAGGTGAAGATTCCGTACAAGGGGTCCGTATCAGCGGCCTGCCTGCGGATGGACGCAAGGAGACTGCTGTTCAGGGCGTCATCCGGCAGAGACTTTAAGTCCTCCAGGAACAGTATCTCACCTGAAAAGGAGATACCGCCGGCCAGGTCAAGGCTTTCCTTATCGGCAATCATAAGGTCCGCCTTAAGGGTGTCCAGTATCCGGTTCAGACGTTCGGCCGGCTGGTTTGCATCCAGGCAGACATAAAAACAACCTGCCCGGACAATGCCCATAAAGGCGCCCAGGGTAAATACATTTTTTTCTGTCAGCACGGGTACAGGTCGGCGCGGGCCTGTTTTCTGTGCCAGAACGCTGCCGATTCTCATAGACAGGTCTGACAGCCCGCGGTAGGTAAGGCTTGTATGTTCATCTGCAAAAGCCGTTTTCCGGGGATAAGATTCTGCGGATTCTTCAAGATAACTAAGAATATTCTGTATCAATAATAGGACCTCCCACAGCAGGTATTTTTTAGCATTTTCGTGCTTAGTCTAGCACAGATGGATAAGGGGTTCAAGGCTTTAATTATGAAGATTCTATGACAATTGCCCGCTACAGTACAAAACAGCAATTGCAGGACACATTCCGGACAGAGGATTTCAAACGCAAAAAAGGAGAAGAGCGCACTCTTCTCCTGATTCTGTAAAAGTCATAAGCCGGATACCGGCGATTTCTTAGCCAAAGTATCTCTTCAGCAGACCCTCAAATGCCTTGCCGTGGCGGGCCTCATCCTTAGCCATCTCATGAACGGTGTCATGGATTGCATCCAGGTTAAGGGCCTTTGCTCTCTTAGCCAGGTCGAACTTGCCGGCGGTAGCGCCGTTCTCAGCGGCAACTCTCATCTCCAGGTTCTTCTTGGTGGAGGAGGTAACAACCTCGCCTAACAGCTCAGCAAACTTGGCAGCATGCTCAGCTTCCTCGAAAGCAGCCTTAGCCCAGTACATGCCAATCTCAGGATATCCTTCTCTGTGGGCAACCCTTGACATAGCCAGGTACATGCCGACCTCGGAGCACTCGCCTTCAAAATTAGCTCTTAAATCCATCATGATATCTTCAGGGGAACCCTGAGCTACGCCAACCTCATGCTCGCATGCCCATGTCATTCCTTCGGAAGCCTGCTCCTTGAACTTGGAAGCCGGAACACCGCACTGTGGACATTTCTCAGGTGCATTCTCTCCCTCGTAAACATAACCGCAAACTGTACATACCCATTTCTTCATAATCAATATTCTCCTTTTCCTTTTTTATAATGATGGCCAGGAGCCGGACAACGGATGTCCGGGCATCCTGACGAGTTGTTGATAATCAATAATAGTAATTATTACTGATATCAATATAAATCATTTAGGCTGGTTTGTCAATAGCTTTATCAACTTTTTTTTGTAAACAGCTGTTGCACCGCCCGTAGAACAGTACGTAGTGGCTGTCGATGATGCCCGGCGCATGTTCCTGGGCTTCCTTATTCAGGTCCTCCATGGCGCCTAATTCCATGTCGTAAACCTGATTACACTCGCTGCACACAAAATGGTAATGCTGACGGGTATCTCCATCAAAGTGAACAGCACCGTCCCCGCAGGTCAGCTTTCGTATCTCGCCGGTCTCAGCCAGCAGATTCAGGTTACGGTAAACCGTTCCCAGACTGATATTGGGAAATTCTTCACGGATGCTGGCGTATAGGGCGTCTGCCGTAGGATGGTCGTGACGATTCATCAGACAGGCTTTGATGGATTCCCTCTGACGGCTATACTTTAGAGCTTTCATCGCATCTCCTTCTCTATATAAAGATAATAATAATAGTTACTGTTTATATTTTAGCAGAAGATGGATACACTGTCAAGGGCTGAAAAATACCCTGCATCCATCTTATGAGGGAAGCAGGGTATCTAATACATATATCAGGTAGAAAGCATTATTTTTTAGGGGTATAGTCCAGACGTTCCTTTGCAATGCGGATGAATTCATGGGCGGCCCGGGACATGTAGCGGCCTTTGTGATAGCCGATTCCCAGGACGCCGTGTGCCCGGGTGTAGTTTAAGGCGTACAGATTCAGGTGGTTCTGCTCCAGGACCGCGCTGCGGTAGGAATGAGAGGCAGGGTCCGGGGACATGAACATTCTGGGATAAAAGGTGATTCCCATACCCTTGCCGCTGAGAGCCAGCACGGTTTCAATATTTTCTGTTTCCAGAACGATGCGGGGACTCATCTGGGCGTCCTCGAAAATCTCATCGGCTATGGTGCGCACACGATTCCCCTTTTTAAGCAGTACAAAGGGGCAGTGTTCCAGAAGGCGGATATCAGAGGCGGCGCGGAGCTTTTCCTTTATCTCCTCTACCTGGCCGGGATATGCTTTTTCCAGTGTCTCATCCGGGACCACCATAAGAATCTCTTCATTACAGATGGGAACTGTTTCCACATTTTCCGCTGTAAAGGGAAGCAGATCAATCATCAGGTCGATGTTTCCGTGGAGCAGGTCTGAGGCCAGCTGGCTGGAATTTCCCTCCGCCAGGTGAAGCTCGATGCCTGGAAACTGGGACTGGTAGGTGGGCAGGATTTCCGGCAGGATGACCCTGCCGCGGGTATGGGAGACTCCGATGGAAAGCTGTCCTGTGGAGAAATCCTTTATGTCGGAGATTTCCTTGTAGGTCTCATCCCGCAGGTCCAAAAGCTCCCTGGCCCTGGTCTTTAGGGCTCTTCCCGCATAGGTAAGGGTCAGAGGGGAGGTGCGGTTGAAGAGAATTACGTCAAATTCCTTTTCCAGGTTGGATATATGGTTGCTCAGGGACTGCTGGGAGATGTAGAGCTTCCTGGCTGCACGGGTAAAGTTAAGCTCCTCGGCGGCTACCAGGAAATATTCCAGGTTCAGGAAATTAATCATGACTCATTTCCCTCCGAAGCGTTTCCCTCCTGTACGGTTTCCTCCTGTACGGTTCCTGACCGGTACAGGTGCCCGCAGCGTTCATCCTCCTGCTGGGCCAGGATGGCGGCTGCTTTGGGAAGAAAGCCGCACAGACGGTCAAGGGACGTGTTGACTATCAGCTCCTGCGGAAAGTCCACTTCCTCCAGAAGCGCGTGGGCAAAACCGTGATTGCCTGCGTCTGCTTCGCAGTGGGCATCGCTGTTTATGATGATGCTGGTGCCGTAGTGTCTGCACAGTTCCAGCATTTTTATATAATTATCCCTGGCTCCCACGCGGAAGCTTAATGGGTTTAAGGAGCTGTTGTTTACCTCCAGAAGTTTATGATGTTCTCCGGCGGCAGCCACCAGTGTGTCATAGTCTATGGGGAAACGGCTGTCATCCGGATGCCCGATAATATGAATCAGGGGATTTTTAAGCGCCCCCAGATAAGCGCTGGTATTCTGAAGCGCCGTGCCGCTGTGGATACAGGGCTGGTGCAGGCTGGCAATGGCATAGTCCAGGGGCTCCAGGACGCTCTGTTCCAGGTCCACGGTTCCGTCATAATCCATAATATTCAGTTCCACGCCCATCATCAGCCTGACGCCGTAAAGGGTCCTTGGCAGGACTTTGAAATTAATGAAATGGAAGGAATGGCAGCTGCCGGGCATGGCAGGGGCATGGTCGGAGCATCCAAACAGGGACAATCCTCTGACTGAAGCCGAGCGAACCATCTCGTAAAGGGAATTATAGGCATGGCCGCTGGCTGTTGTATGTGTGTGCAGGTCCAGTAAATCTATCATGGAATGCAGGTCCTTTCTAGCGTACATTGAGACATTTTAGCCGCTGAATGCATCATATCATATTTTCAGGACAGTGAAAAGGCGTAAAAAGAGGATAAAAAATAAAAAAGGTATAATTTTCGTCATAAAACTATAGAAATATTAGGTGGGTTGTTGTTATAATGGTAAGGAATATATTTTGGTAAAATGTACAGAAGGCGAGGAGAGTAATTATGAGTGAAGAACTGAACAAAGAGCTGGAGAATGAAGTGACGGAAGAGGTAAAGGAGGCTGCACCCATGGAGACCATGGAGGATTACGCGGCTGAACTGGAGGCTTCCTATAAGACACTGAACCAGAGGCACATCGAGATTACCGAGGAGGAGAGCGGCGCAGGGGCGAAATGGGCCCAGTTCGCTCAGATGATGGAGGACAGAACCGTTGTCAAGGTTAAGATTGCCGAGGCAGTAAAGGGCGGCGTGGTCACATCCCTGGAGGAAGTGCGTGCATTCATTCCGGCATCCCAGCTGTCTACAGAGTATGTGGAGAAACTGGAAGACTGGCAGGGCAAGTATGTGGAGGCCGTCATCATCACGGTTGATCCGGAGAAGAAGAGACTGGTGCTTTCCGGACGCGAGGTGGAGAAGGAGAAAAAGGAAGCACAGAAAAAGGAGCGCATGGCTCAGTTCAAGGCCGGTGATGTGGTGGAAGGCACTGTGGACAGCATTAAACCTTACGGCGCGTTCATTAAGCTGGACGACGGCGTGGACGGACTGCTTCATATATCCCAGATCAGCACCCAGAGAATCAAGCATCCCAGCGCAGTCCTGACCGAGGGACAGACCGTAAAGGTTAAGATTCTCTCAGCACAGGAGGGCAAGCTGAGCCTGAGCATGAAGGTTCTGGCAGAACAGCAGGCAGACAAAGAAGAGCATGAGACATTTGACTACAAGGAGACCGGTTCGGTATCCACAGGGTTAGGCGACCTGTTAAAAGGGCTTAAACTCTAGGCTTAAGGTAAGGAGGGATAGGAATGACCAATATCCCCAAAGCGGACGACCAGGTTGACCAATGGCGTTCAGTGATGTTTCTCTATGATTCAGCACTAAAAAAGGTCAATACTAAGATTGAAATATTAAACAACGAGTTTGCGAACCGTTATGACTATAACCCTATCGAGCATATCAAATCCAGACTGAAATCAGCTGAAAGCATTGTCATGAAGCTTAAGAAGGACGGATACGAGGTAACCATTGAGAATATGATGGAGTGCCTCAGCGATATTGCGGGTATCAGGATTATATGTTCGTTCACGTCGGATATCTACCAGATAGCCGGCATGATAGCGGATCAGGGGGATGTGACCGTCCTTCATGTAAAGGACTATATCAAAAACCCCAAGCCCAACGGATACAAAAGTTATCATATGGTAGTAACTGTGCCGGTCTATCTCACAGATGGACCGGTGGAGACCAAGGTGGAGATTCAAATCCGTTCCGTTGCCATGGATTTCTGGGCCAGTCTGGAACATAAGATTGCGTATAAGTTCGAGGGCAATGCCCCGGAGAACCTGCTGAAGGAACTAAAGGCCTGCGCCGATATGGTGGATATACTGGATGCCAAAATGTTTTCACTCAACGAGGCTATCACGGCATTTGCCAGGGAGCAGAAAGAAAGGTCGGAAGAATCTTAAGTGAACCGATTGATAAAAGAGACAGACCAGGTAATTAAACTGAACCTGCGCCAGCTGGTGATTTTTGAAGTATTGTTCCGGCTGGTTGCAGGTACATTCTATATCAGGCTGGTAAACCAGCTCTTAAGGTTCTCGTTGCGCATGGCAGGATACAGTTATCTGACCATGAGTAATATGGGGGCCTTTCTTCTGCGCCCGGCAACCATTGTCTGCGCCCTGCTGGCAGCGGTGCTGGGGATGGTGCTTATGGTGGTGGAAATAGGGGGCCTTATCACTGCCTACCAGGCTGCGGCCTATTCCATGCGGGTGGATTCCGTGTACATTTTAAAAGGCGCGCTGGGCAAGGCATGGGATGCGTGTAAGGGGAGGAACTGGAAGCTTCTCCCGCTGGCTCTGGCTGATTATGTGATGATGAACAGCTATCTGCTGCTCAGGATTCTCACAAAGATAAAGCCCCTGAATTTTGTCATGTGTGAAATCATGCATGCGCCGGCGGCACGGCTGGGCCTGGTGATGCTGGCGGCAGCCCTGGTGCTCATAGGGATACCTACTATGCTGGTGTTTTTTGCCTGTATGATTGAGCAGAAGCAGTTTCGCGACGGTTTCAGAAGGAGCATGGAGCTTTTAAAGGGACGCAGCCTCAGGGCAGTAGTCCTGCTGCTGGTTGTGAATTTTGGGCTGGCTGTGGGGCTGGTTCTCATGTACGTGGTCATTGTGGTGGTATCTGCCGTGATTGTCACCCTGTTTGTGGACAGCTATGCGGCCATGGCTGTGCTGGCAGCTGTATGTACTAAACTGGAAGTGGTAGTGCTGTTCATTGGAGGGATATTGGCTCCCCTGGTGGACTTTGGGGCTCTGACCGTGATATATTACCAGTATGGAATGAAAAGCGCGCATGCAGCGCCCTGGGATTTTACCATGCCTTATGAGCTGCATTTTAAGAGAAAATGGATACTGACCATAACAGGGGCGCTGGCGGGAGCCAGCCTGTTTCTTATATTCGATATGGTATACAACGGCACATCCCCTGACTGGGATGTGCTGGGGCAGACAGAGGTGACGGCCCACAGGGGAAGCTCCCGGATGGCTCCGGAGAATACCATGGCAGCCATTGAGGCGGCCATGGAAGAAATGGCGGATTACAGTGAGATTGATGTACAGACAACTGCGGACGGAATTGTGGTGGTGTGCCACGACCTGAACCTTAAGCGGGTGGCAGGGGTGGACCGCAGGCTGGGTACCATGACCTATGACCAGGTAAGCCGGCTGGATGTGGGAAGCCATTTCAGCCCCAGGTTTGCCGGGGAGCGGATACCCACCCTGGAAGAAGTGCTGGAAGCCTGCAAAGGCCGTATGAAGCTGAACATTGAGCTTAAGAATATAGGAAATAGTTCCAGTCTGCCGGAGCAGGTGGCTGCCCTGGTACGGGAATACGGTATGGAGGACCAGTGTGTCATCACGTCGGTTAAGCTGGGATATCTGGAGCGGGTAAAGGAGATGGCTCCTGAGCTGAGGACAGGATACATCCTGGCGGCTGCCTACGGAACATATTATGACAATGAGTATATTGATTTTATCAGCATCCGTTCCAGCTTTGTGGGAAGGAAACTGGTGGAAGCAGCCCATGAAAAGGGCAAGGCGGTCCATGTGTGGACTGTGAACAGCAAAACTGAGATAGAACAAATGAAACTGTTAGGCGTGGACAATATCATCACAGATTATCCGGTGCGGGCCAGGGAGATACTCTACAGGGAGGAAACCACCGAGACGCTTATGGAATATCTGAAAATGATGCTGAGATAAAAGGAGATAATAGCATATGAGAGCAGTGGTACAGCGGGTGACGCAGGCCAGCGTCACTGTGGATGGAGAATTATTGGGAAGAATTGGTAAGGGGTTTCTGATACTATTGGGAGTGGCGGACGGAGACACCCGGCAGATGGCTGAGAAGATGGCGGATAAGATTTGCCGTCTGCGGATATTTGAGGACGAAAATGGAAAAACTAACCTATCACTGGAGGATGTGGAGGGTGAACTTCTGGTGGTCAGCCAGTTTACCCTGTACGCGGACTGCCGCAAGGGAAACAGGCCCAGCTTTATAAAGGCAGGCGCTCCCCAGATGGCGGAGTCCCTGTACAAACATTTTATGGAGAGGTGCAGGACCCATGTGGATGTGGTGGAGAAGGGACGGTTTGGAGCAGACATGAAGGTGGAGCTTCTCAATGACGGACCCTTTACCCTGATGCTTGACAGCCAGGAGCTGTTTGGAGAGTAGGAAACGGAAGAACCGGCGGCGGGAAAGCGGCGCGCAACATGGTGCGGTAAGGGGCTGTAAACAGGCCCTGTTGAAAGGAGATGGCAGGACATGGCTAAGATGATGGAGACTGTACTGTACTATAATCCGGGCAGATCGGAGACAATGAAGCATGTGGCTATGATGAAAAGCGTGCTGGTCCGCATGGGCGTGCGCATAAGGAACATAGGACCGGAACAGGTCATGGAGAAGGTTGGATATCTTGCCGGAATGGAAGGCTATGAGGCTGCGGGAGGCAGCGCCGGGGCAGACGGAGCCGGGGCACAAGGAGCTGATGGGGAGAGAACCGGAGCCGGACCGGGTGAGCTTCCGGTTATACCGGAGGAGGTCATGGTATTAAAACAGTTTTCAAGCCAGAGACTGGACATGCTGCTGGCAGGACTGCGCAGGGCCGGTGTGCCCAGGATTGCCCTGAAGGCAGTTCTGACAGAACATAACAGTGACTGGACCTTCTACCATCTGTACCAGGAATTAAAGGAAGAACATGAGACCATGACGGCAGGGCAGCAGCCATGACAGACCCTACCAGGAAAAGGCAGCTGGAGGAACTGGACCAGGTGACATTGTGCGCCAGGATTCTCTTACAGGCCAGAAGTGAGCTGTATGTGAACATGAAGTTTCTGGATGTGTCTCTCAGCAGTCTGGGCTTTGAGGCTGACTGGGCAAGAGAGGGACTGGGGACGGACGGGCATCTGATTTACTATGGGCCGGATTATCTGCTGGGCCTTTATAAAAGAGGCAGGACGCTGGTAAACCGCGGGTATCTCCATATGCTGTTCCACTGCCTGTTCTGCCATATGTATACACGAAAGGACAGGGACAAGGGGTATTGGGACCTGTCCTGCGACATAGCCATGGAGTACGTCATTGACGGACTATACCAAAAATGTGTCCATGTGCCGAGGAGTGCCCTTAGGAGAGAAATATATCTCAGACTTGAGAAGGCTCTGTCGGAAAAAGGTCCTGTCCTGACGGCTGAGCGGGTTTACAGGGCCCTTTTGGAGATGGAGCTTCCGGAACGCCGCCTGGACATGCTGAAGGCGGAATTCTTTGTGGACAGCCATGATCTGTGGGAGCAGGAGGACAGTCCTAAAATCGCCCGGTCCAGGCAGAACAAGTGGAATGATAACCGGGAGAAGATGCAGACGGAGCTGGAAACCGGTTCAAAGGATGCGTCTGAGGATAACCGGAGCCTGCTGGAGGAGGTTCAGGTGGAAAACCGGGAGAGGTACGATTACAGCCGGTTCCTTCAAAAGTTTGCGGTTCTGAAGGAAGAAATGCAGGTGGATCCGGATTCATTTGACTATGCGTTTTATACCTACGGACTGTCCCTGTACGGCAATATGCCCCTCATTGAGCCGCTGGAGTCCAGAGAGGTTTACCGGGTAGAGGATTTTGCCATTGTCATCGACACGTCCATGTCCTGCTCCGGGGAGCTGGTGAGGCGGTTCCTGGAAGAGACTTACGACGTGCTGTCTGAGACTGAGAGTTATTTTAAGAAGGTCCATTTACACATTATACAGTGTGATGACGCGGTGCAGTCAGACGTGCTGGTCACAAGCCAGGAGGAGCTGAAGGCTTATATGGATGATTTCCAGATTAGAGGAAGCGGGGGAACGGATTTCAGACCGGCATTTGAATATGTGAACGGGCTTAAGAAAAGCCGTCAGGCAGCCTCTCTCAAGGGGCTTATTTATTTCACGGACGGCAAGGGAATCTATCCGGTTCAGGCCCCTTCCTACGACACGGCCTTTGTGTTTATTGAGAATATGTTTTCCGATGAATCCGTGCCTCCCTGGGCTATGAAAGTGGTGCTGGAGGAGGAACAGCTCATGGAGTACAGGCCGGGCAGCAGGAACAGAGATACGGAGGCGGACCAGAACCGCAGGAACGGGGAAATGCCGGCAGACCAGGACAGCAGGAACAGACATGGACAATAGAAACAGGGATGGATTGCCTATCCCACAGAGCAGGAGAACAGGACATGAATATTAAGCGGGCTAAGGAAGAAATAAAGGATACCATTAAAGCATACCTTTTAAAGGATGAGAATGGGGAGTATGTCATACCATCCATCCGGCAGAGGCCGGTGCTGCTTATCGGTCCCCCTGGAGTGGGAAAGACCCAGATAATGGAGCAGATATCCAGGGAATGCAGGGTCGGGCTAATATCCTATACCATCACCCATCACACCAGACAGAGCGCGGTGGGCCTTCCCTTCATCGAGAAAAAAATGTATGGGGACAGGGAGTATGCGGTGACGGAGTATACCATGAGCGAGATTGTGGCCTCCATCTATAACCGGATGGAGGAAACAGGACTTAAGGAAGGAATTCTCTTTATAGATGAAATCAACTGCGTATCCGAAACCCTGGCTCCGACTATGCTGCAATTTCTCCAGTGCAAGACCTTTGGAAGCCATAAGATACCTGAGGGATGGATTATAGCAGCTGCCGGCAATCCGCCGGAGTATAACAAGTCGGTAAGGGAATTCGATGTGGTCACCCTGGACCGGATTAAGCGGATTGACGTGGAACCGGATTTGGCAGTGTGGAAGGAATATGCATATGCTGAGAATATCCATCCGGCCATTATATCCTATCTCAGCATCAAGGGACAGAATTTCTGCCAGATAGAGACAACCGTGGACGGAAAGCTGTTCGCCACCCCAAGGGGCTGGGAGGACTTATCCCAGCTGATCCTGGTATATGAGAGCCTGGGAAAAAGAGCTGACAGGGATGTGATCAGCCAGTATATCCAGCACCCCAGAATTGCAAAGGATTTTGCCAATTATCTGGAGCTGTATTATAAATATCAGAATGAGTATCAGGTGGATGAGATTTTGCAGGGCACCATACGTGAGGCGCTGTGCGACCGGGTAGCCAGGGCGCCCTTTGATGAGCGTCTCAGCGTTACAGGTCTGATTTTGTCCAGGCTGACTGAAGGATTTAAGAAACTGTGGGATAAAAATGCTTCCATGGAACTTCTGATGGAGCAGCTTAAGAGATACCGCCAGGAGATGGACGGCAGGGCCAAGACCTCTGCAAACAGCGCGGCGGCGCAATCCCAATCGCCAGCCATGGCTTTGTCCTGCCTGGCTCAGGAGCTGGAGAAGGAGCGCCTTCACAGGAAGAAAAGCGGACTGTCAGGAAGGCGGGAGGACCGCCTGTGGCTGTGTGTGCGAATCATGCTGGAGGAATATGCCCAGCAGATGAGAAAGGAAGCTGTTGAGGACAGAGAGCAGGCCTGGGAATGGGTGCGCAGAAAATTCATGGAGCACAGCGACTGCTATGAGGCCATGAAGGAGGATTGCGGCAGCCGCCTGGAACATGCCTTTGACTTCATGGAAGCTGCCTTTGGAACCGGCCAGGAAATGGTCATATTTGTCACGGAGCTGAATACCAGCGAGGCGTGTGTGCGGTTCCTGGATGAATATGAGTGTGAACGCTATTACCAGTACAATAAGGACCTGCTTTTTGATGAACAGGAGCAGGCCATAAGGCAGAAGCTGTGATGAAATAGACAGAAGCTTTGATGAAATGTGCAGTGAAATACAAAAGAGCGCGTCTGCGGCTCATTCTTTCCATGGTTGGTTTAACCGTGGGAGGATTGAGCGTCAGACACGCTCCTGTTTTTTATTTTAACTGCTGACAATCTTTAACTGAAAATCAATATTTTACTACCTTCGTCTCATTATACACGTCCCGGTCCAGGTCGCCCAGCTTGCTGGATACAAGCATGCCTACCATGACATCAACGTCAACGTTCATAAGTGTTCTGAACATTCCTGAGAACCAGTCAATACCAATAAGAATAGCAATACTTTCCAACGGCAGCCCCAGTGAGGAGGCAAGGAAGGTATACACGATTACGGAACCGCCCGGCACAACGATAGTTCCCATGCACATCAGACATGAAAGCAGGATGGCCATTCCCATTTGATAGGTGGTCAGCTGGATTCCGGTGGACTGTGCCATAAAGAAGATTGCAGCCACATAACACAGGGCTGCGCCGCAGCTGTTCATGGACATGGTAATGGGTCCGGTAAAATCTGCAACCTTACGGCTTACGCCGAACTTTACAACCGCATCTTCCATCTTGGTTGGAAGGCAGATTGCGCCTGAGGTGGTGGTAACGGCCATCATGGACATTTTAGCAAATTTCTTAGGCATCTTTGCAGGGTTTACTTTACAGAGAGCAGCTGTCAGCGGACCATAAATAAGGAACTGGATTGCGTCTCCCAGCAGCAATACTCCCAGGAATTTAATCATAGGAATAATAACCTTGAAACCGGTGGAGCCAGCAACGTTTGCCAACAGACAGAAAATTCCGATTGGTGCAACATGCATGACAGCCTTTATGATGTTGGTAATAATGGTGTTAAAACCGGTTACCCATTCAACCATGTTCCTGTTGCCGCTCTGGCGTGTATATGTACCCATGGCTGTGCCAAAAAACAATGCGAAAACAATACATGGAACCATAGCGCTGTCAGCCATGGAGCCGATGATATTTGTAGATACAAAGCCTAACAGCGTGTCCTGAAGCGATGCTGTTTCAGCGGAGGCATTGGCAATGGCCTCTGCGTTGGCGATTTCGATACCGATGCCGGGCTGTATGAGCATGGACAGAACAACACCCAGTCCTGCTGATATTAAAGTGAAAAAGATAATCCACTTAAATGTGTGGAACCCCATCTTTCCTACATCCTGGCCGTCTCCGCTTCCCACCGCGCCTGCCACTGCAGTCATTACCAGCAGTACAACCGACATCTGGATTAACCGGATAAAAATATCACCAATAAATTTTAAATTTGAGGCCCATGGCCCAATCAGAGATCCAAAGACAATACCGCCTGCTGTAGCGATTAGAATTTGTGTTGTCAGAGACAACCCTTTTTTCTTTCCCTCCATTGTTTCCCCCTTTTCTTTTCCCTTCTTTTTCTTTCTTGTGCTGATTCCTGTACTAACATTTCGTTTCACGTTCCCATGTCCTGTATGCTTATATTTTAAGGCACAAAGCTGTTTGAAACAATGACGGCAACTTGGAAAGATTTTTTAATTTTTTTATCTAAAGTGTATAATGGGACGCAAAAACACAGTTGATCTTGTTGTGCTATAAACCAATAAATATAATAGACTGGCAAAAAACGACTGTCAAAATGACAAAGGCTTCAGCCGCTGTTTTTTAGCCGAAGCTCCATAGTTAATATGAGAATGTAATATAAGCCGGTAAAGAAGGGAATGATAAACCGGATATAGAATATGGCCGCAATAAGAATTTGACCGGACATAGAATACACATGATGGGAGGAATTGTTTTGGCAAATGATGGGCAGAAAAAAAGCATGGTCCTGAAAGCCTTGGATACCGTGGAGCGGGTGGGGAACAGGCTGCCTGACCCGGCAGTGATTTTCCTGATTCTGACGGGAATTGTCATCCTTGTGTCCGCCCTGTGCGGATTCCTGGGATTGTCTGTCACATATGATTTTCTGGACCGCACAAGCGGTGAGATTACTAAAAAGACAGTGGAGGCCGTAAGCCTTCTGGCGCCGGACAGCATCCGGTATATGGTCACCGCGGTGGTGCCTAATTTCACGGGATTTTTTGCGCTGGGAACTGTTTTTACCATCATGATAGGCGTAGGGGTGGCGGACGGTACGGGCTTCATGTCTGCCCTGCTGCGCAGGGTGGCTTCCTCCACGCCAAAGTCATTAGCCACCGCCGTGGTGGTGTTTCTTGGAATCATGTCCAACATTGCCTCATCCACAGGCTATGTGGTCCTGGTCCCGCTGGGCGCGGTCCTGTTCACGGCCTTTGGGCGTCACCCGGCGGCCGGGCTGGCAGCAGCCTTTGCAGGTGTATCCGGAGGCTGGAGCGCCAATCTTTTAATCGGCACCAATGACCCCATGTTCGCAGGCATGTCCACCCAGGCAGCCCGCATGATTGACCCGGAATATACAGTGCTTCCCGTCTGCAACTGGTATTTCATGGTGGCATCCACGGTGCTTATCACAGTCATAGGCACCCTTGTCACGGACAGGCTGGTGGAGCCCCGTCTGGGGCCTTGGGGGCCTGTGGAGACAGGGACCATTGGGGATATCGGGGAAAATGAAAGGAGAGGAATGGGCTGGGCCGGCATCACGGTGTTGGTATATGCGGCGGTTATGGCTCTTTTGACGGTTTTGCCCGGAGGACTGCTGCGGGATCCCCAAACCCATTCACTCCTCAATTCCCCATTTATGGACGGCATCATCATCTTTATGATGCTCCTGTTCCTGCTCCCCGGTCTGGCCTACGGTATCGGAGCGGGCACCCTGAAGAACAGCAGGGACGCGGTGGCTCTTGTGAATAAGTCCATAAGCGGCCTGGCAGGCTTTATGGTGCTGATTTTCTTTGCGGCCCAGTTCACAGCCTGTTTTAACTATTCCAACCTGGGCACCATTATTTCCGTCAAAGGGGCGGATTTCCTCCAATCCGTGGGGCTTACGGGACTTCCTTTAATCGTCTGCTTTATCCTGCTGACAGCCGGTATCAATATCTTCATAGCGGTGGATTCCGCTAAATGGGCCATCATGGCGCCGATTTTTGTCCCCATGTTCATGCGTCTGGGTCTTTCACCGGAGCTGACCCAGGCAGCGTACAGGATTGGGGATTCCAGTACCAATATCATTGCTCCCCTGATGCCCTTTTTCGTATTGACGGTGGCGTTTTTCCAGAAATACGATAAGGACGCCGGAATCGGGAGCGTAATCTCCACCATGCTTCCGTATTCAGGGGCTTTTTTGCTGGGATGGATTGTGATGTTCACTGTCTGGTATCTGACAGGTCTGCCGCTGGGGCCGGGATCGCCCCTGTTTTACGGGCTGTAGTTTCAGGAAGCCTGGGGATTTGTGGAAAGCGGCAGGGGAGACTGTTTGATTGTCTGATATTTTTGGGTAAATTACGGATTGACGGGGAATGGCGGGGGGAGTAGGCTTTTTTAAGAAAACATCCCCCATCGTGCCGTGTGAAGATGAGCGGGATACAAAGGATGGTATATGTAAGATGGAACAAAATGGAGCCGGAGTCCGTATGTTTACCAACCAGGATTTGAAGCGCCTTATACTGCCCCTTATTGTGGAGCAGATACTGGCTGTGTCCGTGGGAATGGTGGATACCATGATGGTATCAAACGCAGGGGAGGCAGCTACCTCCGGGGTTTCCCTGGTGGATATGGTCAACACCCTGTTCATCAATATTTTTGCGGCGGTGGCAACCGGAGGCGCGGTGGTGTCCTCCCAGTATCTGGGACAGAGGAGAAGGGACAGGGCCTGCCAGTCAGCCAACCAGCTGATTTTGATAACTGCATGTATTTCACTTATTATAATGGTGCTCTGCATCCTGTTTCGCCGGGGGGTGCTGCATCTGCTCTACGGCGGCGTGGCCGGGGATGTGATGGCCAATGCCCTGGTTTACCTGACCATATCCGCACTGTCCTACCCCTTCCTGGCCGTGTATAATTCCTGCGCCGCCCTGTTCCGCTCCATGGGAAATTCCAAGATATCCATGCAGGCGTCCATCATCATGAACATTATCAATGTTATAGGGGACTCCCTGTTCATCTTTGTATTCCATTGGGGTGTGGCGGGTGCTGCTGCGGCTTCCCTGATTTCACGTATGACTGCCTGTTTTATCCTTCTCTTCCGGCTGAAAAATAAGAATCTGGACATCTTTATTGGGGGAAAATGGAATCTTAATTTCAGAATGGTGAAGCAGATACTGGGCATAGGCATTCCCAATGGGATTGAGAACAGCATCTTCCAGCTGGGCCGGGTTCTGGTGGTGGGGATCATAGCCATGTTCGGCACGACCCAGATAGCTGCCAACGCCATTGCCAATAATCTGGACGGGATGGGCGTACTGCCCGGGCAGGCCATGAACCTGGCTATGATTACCGTGGTAGGGCGCTGCGTGGGGGCAGGCGATTTTGACCAGGCCGGATATTATGCAAAGAAAATGATGAAAATTACATACTTAGTCAACGGGCTTTGCTGTATAGCCGTTATATTGACTATGCCGCTTTCTCTCAGTCTATATGGACTGTCAAGGGAAGCATTGGAACTGGGAGCCGTACTGGTGCTGATTCATGATGGGTGCGCAGTGTTTTTATGGCCGTCCTCCTTCTGTCTGGCCAATGTGCTGAGGGCTGCCAGCGATGTGAAGTTCCCCATGTGCGTATCCATCCTGTCCATGATCCTGTTCCGCATAGGCTTCAGCTATGTGCTGGCAGTGGGACTGGGCATGGGAGCCGTGGGCGTGTGGTGGGCCATGATTGCGGACTGGAGTGTCCGATCCGCCTTCTTTGGATGGCGGTTTGCCAGCGGGAAATGGAAAACCTTTTATCATGCCCTGTAATTTTGGGAAAAATAAGAATGTATTGTCTTTTGGGCAGCGCCGGACCGGTTTGGTGAAACCGGAGGGCGCCGCCTGTTTCTGTATATAAATGGAAAACGGGATAAAATAACTATACGGGAATTGAGGTTTATGTTACTATTAGACATATAAGAACGGATGGGAGATGACCATATGAAGATAACGTATATCCATCACAGCAGTTTTATGGCGGAGCTTGACCATGCCGTACTTCTGTTTGACTATTTTGAAGGAAACATTCCGGAAACAGACAGGGCGAAGCCTTTGTTTGTGTTTGCCAGCCACCGCCATGGAGACCATTTTTCCCGTTCCATATTTGATTTGGAGGAAAGCCGCGGGAATGTGACCTATGTGCTGTCCGACGATATCTGGACAAGGCAGGTGCCGGAGGACCTTCTGGGCAGAACCATATTCCTGGGACCAGGGGAGGAAGTGAGCCTGAAGGACGGAGCCGGGAATCCGGTGGACATCCGGGCATTTAAGTCCACAGACCAGGGTGTGGCCTTTTTGGCCAGCCTGGAGGGCAGGACCATTTACCATGCAGGGGATTTAAACAATTGGGTATGGGAAGGGGAGCCGGAGGCCGACAACCGCAGGATGAGTGAGAATTTCCACCGGGAAATGGACAAGCTGGCAGGACGCCATATTGATGTGGCCTTTATGCTCATTGACCCCAGGCAGGAGAAGGATTTTTACCTGGGAATGGATGACTTTATGAGAATGGTGGGGGCGGACGTGGTGTTTCCCATGCATTTCTGGGAGGACTTTCAGGCGGCTGCCAGATTTAAGGCCCTGGCCTGCGCCGACGGGTACAAGGACAGGATACAGGAGATACACAGACAGGGAGAGGAATTCCTGGTGTGACAGGCGGACGGCGGGAGCCGGGCTTTTCGGTCTGCACCGGACATGGATTTGTGAAACAGATGGGATTAAAGAAAGGAACAGATTATGATTTTGATTCGCGCAGGACGGGTACTGGGACCCGCAGAAGGGCTGGATATAAAGGCGGATGTGGTTTTGGACGGAGACAGGATTGCCGGGATATTTCCGGCGGACCAGGGGGGAGCAGAGGGAGCACCCGGCTTTAGCACCCGGGAGAGGCAGTATGAGCAGATAATCGAGGCAGAGGGACTGGCGGCAGCGCCGGGACTGGTGGATGTCCATGTGCATTTTCGCGATCCGGGGCCCACGTACAAGGAGGACATCCATACAGGGGCAAGGGCTGCAGCAAAGGGCGGCTTCACCACGGTCGTGTGCATGGCCAATACCAACCCCATTGTGGATAACGAGGAGACCCTGCGCTATGTGCTGGAGGAGGGGAAAAAGACAGGCATCCATGTGTTAAGCTGCGCCGCTGTGTCAAAGGGATTTGCAGGCAGGGAGCTGACCGACATGGAGGGACTTCTGGCAGCCGGGGCAGCCGGATTTACAGATGACGGGATTCCGCTGATGGAGGGGACGTTTGTCAGGGAGGCCATGGAGGAAGCGGCCAGATTGGATACGGTTCTCAGCTTCCATGAGGAGGACAAGCATTTTATCAGGGAAAATGGAATCAACCACGGCAGGATTTCCGATGAACTGGGAATCTACGGCTCTCCGGCCCTGGCAGAGGATTCCCTGGTGGCCAGGGACTGCATGATAGCCCTGGATACAGGGGCAACCGTGGACATCCAGCATATCAGTTCAGGGCACTCTGTGGAGATGGTGCGCCTGGCCAAGAAGCTGGGGGCAAAGGTATGGGCCGAGGTGACGCCCCACCATTTTACCCTGACAGAGGAAGCCGTGTTAAAGCACGGAACCCTGGCTAAGATGAACCCGCCGTTAAGGACAGAGAAGGACAGGCAGATGCTGATTGAGGGGCTTAAGGATGGGACCATTGACATGATTGCCACAGACCATGCCCCCCACAGCCGGGAGGAAAAGGATCGGCCCCTGACCCAGGCGCCCAGCGGCATACTGGGACTGGAGACTGCCCTGGCCCTGGGAATCACCAATCTGGTGAAGCCGGGACATCTCACGCTTTTGGAGCTTATGGAAAAGATGAGCTATAATCCGGCCAGGCTCTATAAGCTGGACTGCGGACGCATGGAAGCAGGGGCGCCTGCGGATCTGGTGCTTTTCGATGCGGACAGGCAGTGGACGGTGGAAGGCTTTGAATCCAAGTCATCCAACAGCCCCTTCCTGGGCGCCACATTGACGGGCAAGGTAATGTATACGGTTTGTAAAGGAAGGATTGTCTATGGAGATCAGGGAACGGAAGTTTGATGCGATTCTTCTGGATGTGGACGGAACGCTTTTGGACTTTGGCATGTCTGAGAAGCAGGGCATGAAGGTGGTCCTTGAGCAGTATGGATTTGAGCCCACAGAGGAACGGCTTTTGCTGTACCATGAAATCAATGAGGGATTCTGGTCCGCCTTTGAGCGGGGAGAAGTGACCAAGGAAGATTTGGTGCGGCAGAGGTTTGAGACGTTTTTTGGCCGTCTGGGCAGGGCGGTGGACGGCCGTGAGGCGGAGGAACTGTACCGCAGGCAGCTGGATGCATCCGCATTTTTGATTGACGGAGCCCTGGAGCTGTGCGCCTATCTGAAGGACAGGTATGATTTATATGTGGTTACCAACGGGACATCGTCCACCCAGTACAAGCGGCTGGCTGCCTCTGGCCTGGACGGCTTTATGAAGGATATTTTTGTGTCCGAGGACGCGGGGAGCCAGAAACCGCAGAAGGAATATTTTGATTACTGCTTTTCCAGGATACCGGATGCCAATCCGCGGCGTATGCTGCTCATAGGTGATTCACCTGCGTCCGATATCAAAGGCGGAATGGCCGCAGGCACGTATACGTGCTGGTATAACCCCGACGGACAGACGCTGCCTGAGGGCATACGGGCGGATTATGAAGTGGGGAGCCTTAAGGAGCTTATGAATCTTTTGTAGGCTCCTGTTCTGCCCTGAATTTTGGGGAGGGGGACAGCGACGCGGATCTTTGTCAGTTTTGCCATATAAAATGTCCTTTACACAAACGCTTTAGTGTGCTAATATGATAGCGTGTCAAAAGACCGTGAGGAGCCGCTGGACTTGAAACAGCGGAATAAGAGGAGGACGTTTATTATGAAAAAAAGACTTTTTAGCCTGGCCCTTGCATCTGTGATGGCATTATCCCTGGCAGGATGCGGCGGTTCAAAGGAAGCAGCCACAGAGGCAGAGACAAAGGCAGAAACAGAGCAGACAGCAGAAGACACTTCTGCCAAGGCTGAGGATACCACCGCGCAGGAGGAGACAAAAGCAGAGAGCGAAGCCGCGTCAGAGGCTGTTTCAGAAAGCGCCGGAGGAACATTGATAGTAGGATTTGACCAGGATTTCCCGCCTATGGGATTCATGGGGGACAACGGTGAATATACAGGATTTGACCTGGAGCTGGCCAAGGAAGTGGCAGAGCGTCTGGGACTGGAATATACGGCACAGCCCATTGCCTGGGATTCCAAGGACATGGAGCTGGAGGCAGGCAATATCGACTGTATCTGGAACGGATTTACCATGACAGGGCGTGAGGACGACTATACATGGTCAGAGCCGTACATGGCCAACACCCAGGTATTTGTTGTGGCTAAGGATTCCGGTATAGCCAGCCAGGCAGACCTGGCAGGCAAGATTGTGGAGTGCCAGGTGGATTCCTCTGCAGAGGCAGCGTTAAAGGAGGTACCGGACCTGACGGCTACCTTTAAGCAGCTGCTTACCACAGCTGATTATAACTCGGCTTTCATGGATTTGGAGCAGGGCGCGGTGGACGCCATTGCCATGGACGTAATCGTGGCCGGATATCAGATTCAGCAGAGAAACGCTGACTTCATTATCCTGGAGGACAGCCTGTCCGCAGAGGAGTACGGAGTTGGATTCAAGAAGGGCAACACGGAGCTTCGCGACAAGGTACAGGCTACCCTGGAAGAGATGGCTGCGGACGGCACGCTTAAGTCCGTATCTGAGAAATGGTTTGGCGAGGACGTAACTACGATTGGCAAGTAATAAAGGCCGCTGTCTGGACCTGCTGTCCTGCCGGATAATCCGGCGGCAGCTTGTTTAACAGCGGCTTTATACGGCATAAATGTTAAAGGCAGGTAAGAAGTTATGGGTAAAATGACAATCCAGCAGATGTTGATTCAGTTGGCAGGAGGTATGGGAACCAGTATCCAGATATTCCTGGTGACGCTTATCTTTTCCCTCCCGCTGGGCCTTTTGGTGGCCTTTGGGCGTATGTCCAAAAACCGGCTGCTCCAGGCCGTTGTCAAGGTATACATATCCATCATGAGAGGCACGCCCCTGATGCTGCAGCTTATGGTGGTGTATTTCGGACCCTATTACCTGTTCCGCATCAAGGTGGGCAGCGGCTACCGGCTGTGGGCCACCTTCATTGGATTTGTGATCAACTATGCTGCCTATTTTGCTGAAATCTACAGAAGCGGCATCCAGTCCATGCCTGTGGGCCAGTACGAGGCGGCTCAGATTCTGGGCTACAGCCGGTTCCAGACCTTCTTCAAAATCATACTGCCCCAGGTCATCAAACGGATTCTTCCGTCTGTGACCAACGAGGTCATCACCCTGGTCAAGGACACCTCCCTGGCCTTTACCCTCAGTGTGGCGGAGATGTTTTCCATAGCCAAGGCCCTTGCGGCGTCCCAGACCAATATGATTCCCTTTGTGGCGGCCGGTCTGTTCTACTACATTTTTAACCTGGTAGTGGCAGTTGGAATGGAGTGGGTTGAGAAGAAGATGGATTATTACCGTTAGGAACAGGAGGATTGTGGATTATGAAGCTGCTGGAATTAAATCATGTGGAAAAGTCATTTGACGGCCTGGGCGTCATAAAGGATATATCCCTCAGTGTGGAGGAGGGGGAAATCGTTTCTGTCATCGGTCCTTCGGGTTCGGGAAAATCCACCCTGCTGCGGTGCGCCACCATGCTGGAGACCATGGACAGCGGGGAAGTGATATACCTGGGAAAGCGGGCGGCCTGGACAGAGGACGGAAGGGCCGTGTACGCCTCAAAAAAGGATTTAAAGGAAATCCAGAGCCAGTACGGCCTGGTGTTCCAGAATTTCAACCTGTTCCCCCATTACTCTGTTATGAAGAACATCACGGATGCTCCCATCCATGTGCAGAAAAGGGATAAGGCGCAGGTCTATGAGGAAGCCAGGGCACTGCTTAAAAAGATGGGGCTGGAGGACAAGGAAAATGCGTATCCGTGCCAGCTGTCCGGCGGCCAGTGCCAGCGCGTGGCCATTGCCAGGGCATTGGCGCTGAATCCCAAGATACTGTTTTTTGACGAACCCACCTCAGCCCTGGACCCGGAGCTCACCGGTGAGGTTCTCAAGGTGATTAAGTCCCTGGCAGACCTTGACATCGCCATGGTGATTGTCACCCATGAGATGGCCTTTGCAAGGGATATATCGGACCGAGTGGTATTCATGGCGGGCGGTGTCATTGTGGAGGAGGGCACGCCGGAGCAGGTGTTTGCTTCGGATAATGAGAGGACCCAGAGCTTTTTGGGGCGGTATGGGGCTTTGCTGAATTAATTTTAGCAGAACGATACACACAAGGCATCCGGGGCCATGGCAACATGGCACCGGATGCCTTTTTTTGATGCCGCCCTCAGGGCCTCAGGGACAGGTGTTTATTTGGTTTGTACCATTATCAGGCCGTATATTTTATTTGACAGTAGTATGCTATACTTTTAGAATCAACATTATACAGCAGTCGGAAAGGAGAAAAGAGATGTTTAAATTAGGCGCAATTACAGTGGGGCAGTCTCCAAGGACAGACGTGACAGATGACATTATGGGGATATTCCAGGGGAAGGTTGAAATTCTGGAACGGGGGGCGTTGGATGGTCTGACGGTGGAGGATATAGACAGACTGGCCCCGGATGCGGGGGAGTATGTCCTGGTCTCCCGGATGCGGGACGGCAGCCAGGTTTCGTTTTCCGAGCAGAAGATCCTGCCTCGTATCCAGAAGTGTATCGAACAGCTGGAGGCAGAGGGAGTCAAGATGATTCTGTTTTTTTGTACGGGTGAGTTTGACTATAAATTCAAATCCCGGGTTCCTCTTATATTCCCCTGCGACCTTATAAGCCGGCTGATTCCTGTTCTCTGCGGGGGCAGGCAGCTGATTGTGGTGACACCCACCCAGAGACAGGTACAACAGTCCCAGGAAAAATGGAGGAAATATGTAAACGACGTGGTGACGGTGGCGGCTTCCCCATACGGGGGATGGGAGGAAATAGAACAGGCATGCAGAAAAATCAGCGAACTTCAGGGGCCTCTGGTTGTTATGGACTGCATTGGATATTCCTTTGCCATGAAGCGGGAGGTTGCAGAAAAAACAGGGAAGACAGTGGTCCTTTCCCGCACCATGGCGGCCCGGGTGATATCGGAATTGTCAGATATCTGAGATCGGGCTGTGAGCTGAGAAAAGGCAAAAAGGCAAAAATGTATGCACACCAAGGACATAAGTGTATACAAAGACGACAAAAACTGAAAGAATCATGCATTATGCATATTAAAAAACTCAAATATCATGCATCATGCAATTGTAAGGATAGTGCAGTTTTGATATGATGATTAAAATAAATAATTTAGATTCTGGATGAGGACACATGAATATCATGGATAACAGGTATACCCTTACAAGGGCCGGAGAATTAAGTGATGAGCTGATCTCCATACGAAGGAAAATTCATCAAAACCCTGAAATTGGATTTGACCTTCCGAAAACAACTGCCCTTGTGGCAGAGAAATTAAAGGCATATGGAATTGAATTCAAGAAAGTAGGAAAAGCGGGAATCAGCGCGGTTCTTGGTAACGCTGAAGCGGGCGGGAAAACATTTCTACTGAGAGCTGATATGGACGCCCTTCCCTTTGAGGAATTGACCGGTCTCACGTTTGCCTCCAATAACGGCTGTATGCATGCCTGCGGTCATGACATTCATACCAGTGCCCTTCTGGGAGCTGCCAGGATATTAAAAGAGCGGGAAGGCGAGCTGAGGGGAAGGGTCAAGCTGATGTTCCAGCCCTGCGAGGAAGATGTGGGCGGAGCTGCCGACATGGTTGAGGCAGGCGTTCTTGAAAATCCTTCCGTGGACGGCGCCATGGCCCTGCATGTGGTCCATCACAGTATGGGCAGTGTGGGATACAGTACCGGAGCGGCTTGTGCGTCCAGTGACGTGTTCACAATCACCATACACGGGGAGGGCGGACATGGAGCAGTTCCGGACAGCTGCATTGACCCTATCAACGCAGCCGTACATATCCATATGGCCCTGCAGGCCTTAAACAGCCGGGAAACCCATCCCGATGAAATGCTGGTACTGACAATCTGCGAATTCCATTCAGGAGCCGCAGCCAATGTATTTTCCGATACGGCAGTTATGCGCGGCACCATCCGCACCAGGAACCAGAAGGTGCGGGAATATGCCAGGAGACGTCTGGAGGAAATATCGTCAACAGTGGCATCCGCTTTTGGAGCATCTGCCCGGGTGGAATATCTCTATTCCGGTGTCCCGCCCATGGTAAATGACCAGGAGCTTCTGGAAGAGGCAGCGGGATATATTGACCGTCTGCTGGGACCGGGAACCTGTTATGAACTGCCAAGGATGACTGGTTCGGAGGACTTTTCGGTTCTGTCGCAGCTTGTGCCCAGTGTGCTTTTCTGGGTCGGAACCGGTTCGCAGGAGGAAGGATATCCTTACGGGGTGCACAATCCCAAAGTCACATTCAGCGAGGACATGATACCGGTAATGTCGGCCATCTATGCAGAGGTTGCCATATGCTGGTTAGAAAACCATCCGAATTGAAGATATAAAACGATAGTTAAAGGGGACTATGTTTTGCTTTGACTATCGTTTTTTTTATAAATTTTTACAAAAGGGCAGCAAAAACAAAAAAAGAGAGGAGTAATAACTTATGAAAAAAAGATGGATGGTAAGCCTGATGGCAGTGGCAATGGCCGTATCCATGGCAGCGTGCGGCAAAAGCTCAGGGGGCGGCACAGAGAATGCAGGCAGCAGCGCGCCCGCAGGGACCACGGCAGCGGAAGCGGGGGCCAGCGGGGAGACACAGGCCGCTGATGCCGGGGAGCCGGTGGACGGCGGGGTACTGACAATATCACTTTCCTCATCGCCTAAAAATCTGGATCCTGTGAAATATACAGGTACATATGAATCACAGATTATCGGAAGCGTATGTGACACACTGGTGGAGTATAACAGCAGCCTGACTGAAATCATGCCCTCCATCGCGGCTTCCTGGGAAGTCAGCGATGATGGAAAAGAGTATACCTTCAAGCTGAGAGATGATGTGTATTTCCAGCCGGGACAGTACCAGGACGGCAGACAGGTAACGGCAGAGGACATCAAGTATTCCCTGGAGCGTTCCCATGAGCTGTCCGCTATGAACAGGCTGGACATGTTGGATCACTGTGAAGTGATAAGCGATACGGAAGTGAAATGTGTCCTGGAAAATCCCAACGCGGTTTTCCTTACTGCCCTCACCGATGCGGGCAATGTAATTGTCCCTAAAGAGGAAGTAGAGGGATGGGGAGATGATTTCGGAACCCATCTGGTAGGAAGCGGTCCATTTGCTCTGAAGGAATTCAAGCTGGACCAGCAGGCCACCCTGGTGAGAAATGAAAAGTACTGGGCACAGAAGCCTCACCTGGACGGGGTGGTATTCCGTCCTGTCAGTGACGGAAACCAGGCAGTGAACGCCCTGAGGACCGGAGAGGTCAATGTGGCTACCAGCCTTACGGGAGAGGCTGTGCAGGTGGCAAGGGATGACGACACCGTCAAGCTTTTGGAGATGCCGGGGCTTCATGTATCCTACCTGTATTTTAATATGGTAAATGGGCCTACCAAGGATCCGAAGGTCCGCGAAGCCCTGATCAAGGCTGTAAACGTGGAGGAACTGACAGGCGGCGTGTACCAGTATGGCGAGGCTGTACCTGCATCCCTTCCGCTGCCTCCGGGCTCCTGGGGATACGACGAGGCTGTAAAGGCAGAGGTCCCAACCTATGATCCGGAAGCAGCCAAGGCGCTTCTGGCAGAGGCCGGTTATCCGGACGGATTTGATTTGAACCTGTATATATCCAATACGCCTACCAGGGTTAAGATGGCAACCCTGTTCCAGGCATACCTGCAGCAGAACCTGAACGTGAATGTAAACATTAATACCAGTGAGTGGGGAACCTTCAGCGAGATTGGCGCTTCCGGACAGGCAGATGTGTTTGGTATGTCATGGACATGGTATCCGGATCCCTACTTCTTCTTAAACAAGCTGTTCTACAGCGGAGAAATCGGTTCCCTGGGCAACGGCCAGGGTTACAATAATCCTGAGGTTGATAAATGCCTGGGGAACGCCCTGCTGACAACAGACCAGAATGAGCGCGCCGACCTGTACAAGAAGGCGTTAGCCCTGATCGTGAAGGATATGCCCGGTATATTCTATGCCAATGAGAATGTGGAGTGGGGTGTGACGCCCAATGTCCAGGGACTGGTCCAGAGGGCTGACGGCAAGGTAAAGATCTGTACAACCGATATTAACGTATGGCTTTCAAAGTAAGGTTCACAAGCAACGGTATTATATCAGTACCGGCTTGATGGAACCGGCACCGGGGATGCCGTCTTATGGCGGCATTCCTGTCTCAAAAGGAGTTTGGTGACATCTATGTTAAAGACTTTAATTAACCGATGCCTGCAGATCATACCGGCCCTGTTTGTGGTGGTGACCCTGACCTTCGTACTTACGAGGATGATTCCGGGTGACCCGGCCCGGGCCGTGGCAGGTCCCCAGGCTTCCGTGCAGGACGTGGAAAAGCTGCGGGAAAGCATGGGGCTTAACGAACCAATGCTGGTTCAGTACAAAGACTATGTCCTCGGCGTTTTGCAGGGGGACTTCGGGACATCCTATTCCTACAACCAGCCGGTCTTAAAGCTTGTGGCGGAGAGGATACCCAATACACTTCTGCTGGCAATTCCCTCCATAGCGGTTGCTCTTTTGATAGGCATGGTGATTGGTGTGGTCAGCGCGGTAAAGCAGGGTTCTCTGTTTGATTACATATTTATGATACTTGCACTGATTGGGGTTTCCATGCCTATTTTCTGGATGGGCCTTATGCTGGTACTGACCTTCAGCGTCCGGCTTGGGTGGCTTCCGGCTCTGGGAATGGGGGCCTTTGAAAACGGCCTGGGGGATGTGATACGCCACATGGTCCTTCCATGTTTCTGTCTGTCCACCATACCTATGGCAACCTTTGCCAGAATCACCCGTTCCAGTATCCTGGAATCCATTTCAAGCGATTCCATACGGGCCATCAGAGCCAGAGGAATCAGGGACGCCATCGTTATATGGAAGTACGCTTTAAAGAGTGCCCTTCCTCCCATCGTCACAGTCCTGGGCCTTCAGCTGGCATCCTGTTTTGCAGGCGCCATCCTGACGGAAAACGTGTTTTCCTGGCCCGGCATGGGTTCCCTGATGGTGGGCGCCATTGACAACCGTGATTATATGCTGATTCAGGGCGCTGTTCTTGTAATCGCGCTGGCATTTGTCCTGGTAAATCTGGCGGTAGATATTGTATACATGCTGATCAATCCAAGAGTCAGCTACGAGGGGGGAAGCTAAATGAAAAAGACAGATATAGCCGCATCCCAACCGTCTTACGAGGAAATCCTCAGGAAGGAACGGAGGGCCAATAGCGCCTGGAATAAGCTGAGACGGAATAAGACAGCTATGATTGGACTGTTCATCATTGTGATTATGACCGCCATTGCTGTATTTGCCCCGTTCATCACAGGGGGGAAGCCCAATGAGATACATCCCATTGACGCATATCTGGGCTTCTTTGAAAAGGGGCACCTGTTCGGCACGGATGAAGCCGGAAGGGATTTATTTACAAGGATATGCTACGGAGCCAGGGTCTCTCTTCTGGTTGCAGTGGGGGCCACGGTACTGGGCGGTGTCATCGGGGTGGCCCTGGGGCTTATATCAGGTTACGCCGGAGGCGTGGTGGATGCGGTCATTATGCGCTGCATGGACGGCGTTATGGCATTTCCGTTCATCCTGCTGTCCATTATCCTAATGACGGTGCTGGGGGATGGTATATTTAATGTGATCCTGGCAATCGGAATTGCAGTCGTACCTCGTTTTTCCAGGGTGGTCAGAGGACAGGTGCTCATAGTGAAAAAGGAGGAGTACTGCAATGCAGGCAGGGTCATCGGCATTTCCAATACCAGGATGCTGCTTCACCATATACTGCCCAATACAGTGAGTGAGGTCATTGTGTATGCTACCCTTAACACTGCCAGCGCAATCATATCAGAGGCATCCTTAAGCTTCCTTGGACTGGGTATCAAGCTGCCCACAGCTTCCTGGGGAAGTATTCTGAGGTCGGGAAGGGACTGCCTGAACACGGCGCCCCATATCGCAGGTATCTCAGGCTGCTTTATTTTGCTGACAGTTATCGGCTTTAATCTGCTGGGAGACGGTATACGCGATGTACTGGATCCCAAGATGAGGAGGTAGCCATGAGAGAAGAATTGAAAAGACAGGTCGAGACGTGTATAGACCGATGTTCCGGGGAGCTTACGGAGCTGGCAGATACCATCTGGAATAATCCGGAATATAATTTTAAAGAGTATAAGGCATGCAGGTCCATTACCGGACTGCTTGAAAACCACGGTTTTGAAGTGGAGCGGGGAACCGGCGGGATTGAGACAGCGTTCCATGCGTTTTGTGATTCCGGAAAACCGGGGCCTCATATTGCGTTCCTGGCGGAGTACGACGCTGTGCCGGGAATGGGCCACGCGTGCGGCCATAATCTGATGGCGGCCATGTCGGTCGGAGCCGGGATTGCGGTGAAGTCCGTGCTGCCGCAGCTTAAGGGCAGTATTTCCGTATTCGGGACACCGGCTGAGGAGGGCGGCGGAGGAAAGGTCATCATGCTTGAAAATGGGGCATTTGACGGGGTGGACGCGGCTATGATAATCCATTCCGCCAATGAGACAGTGGTGAATGATATCTCATACTCCAGGACTGACATCATCGTGGACTTTTTCGGAAAGGGAGCCCATGCCGCTACCTGGCCTGAGGAAGGAATCAGCGCCCTGGATCCCCTTCTTCTGCTGTTCCAGCATATCAGCCAGATGAGGCTTCGCTGGAACGGGCAGGGAACCATTTTAGGCATCATATCCAAAGGCGGAGAGGATCCCATCCACATTCCGGAACACTGCCAGGGGAAGTTTACAGTGCGCTCGTTCAGCATGAAGACCAAGAAGAAGCTTCTGGGAGATTTTCTGGAGGCCTGCGAGGCCGCAGCCAGGATGACCGGTACTACCTGGCAGTGGAAGGAAGACGGCTACACATATGAGGACATACGCAACAATCCGGTTATAGAGGACGTCCTGGCAGAGCAATTTACCCGGCTGGGAGAAACGGTAATGCCAAGAAGAAAGGAACTGGGAATCGGATGTACGGATGTGGGTAATCTGACCCATGCCTTTCCGGCCCTCCAGTCCTATGTCCAGGTGGTTCCCCTGCTCCGGGGACACACAAAGGAATTCGAGGATGCCTGCAAAAGCCCGGACGGACACAGGGCGGCCCTGACTGGCGCCAAGGCACTTGCCATGACTGCGGTGGAGCTTTTATCCGACGACAGCCTTATGGAACAGGTGGACAGGGCCTTTCAGGATATGAAGAAGCAGTATGAATGAGAGGTGAGGATATGGAAGGACAGAAATTATTGACAGTAAAAGACTTGAAGACGTACTTCTATACCTCCGGCGGGGTCAGCAAAGCTGTGGACGGAGTCAGCTTTGAGGTGGAAAAGGGAGAAATTCTGGGCATTGTGGGCGAGTCCGGTTCAGGTAAGAGCGTTACATCCAGCTCCATCATCCATCTCCTGCCGGCCAAGACAGGAAAGATCGTGGGCGGGTCCATTGATTTTAACGGTACGGATGTCCTTAAGCTGAGCCAGAAGGAACTGCTGGAATTCAGGGGGAAGGACATATCCATGATCTTCCAGAACCCTATGACATCCCTGTCGCCGGTCTTTAAGGTGGGGAGCCAGATGGTGGAGATGATATGCGCCCACCAGAAGGTCACCAAGGCAGAGGCCAGGAACATGGCAGAGGAGGCGCTGAAACGGGTTGGGATTCCCGATGCCAGACGGCGGATGGAGGCCTATCCGTACGAGCTGTCGGGCGGTATGTGCCAGAGGGTTATCATAGCCATGTCCGTGTGCAGCAAACCGCAGATGATCATTGCGGATGAACCCACCACGGCCCTGGATGTGACGGTCCAGGCACAGGTGCTGGATTTATTAAAGGAACTGCGTGACAAATACGGCACAGCCATCCTGCTGATTACCCATAATCTGGGAGTTGTATGGGATATGTGTGACAGCGTGATTGTTATGTACGCAGGCAAGACAGTGGAGTATGCTCCCTGTATTGATTTATACAATCATCCCCTTCATCCTTATACATGGGGGCTTTTGGACTGTATGCCCAGACTGAGCAGCAATTCCAAAGAGGAACTGTCCACAATCGCAGGCACACCGCCTGATTTGAGGCTTACCGGGGTAGGCTGCAACTTTGCCAACAGATGCCCTTATGCGCAGGAGCGGTGCAGGACGGAGGTGCCGGAGCTGACAGAAGTATCGCCAGGCCACCGTGTTGCCTGCCACCGGCAGACAGGCGGAAACAGGCTTGTCAGAAATGAGGTGACGGAAAGTGGAAGATAGGAAAGTGATATTGAAGATTGAACATCTGTGCAAGGATTTTGACATAAAAGCAAAGTCTTTTACCGGCAAGGCCTTAAAGCTGCACGCCCTTTCCGACATCAGCCTGGATATCTATGAGGGTGAGACACTGGGTATCATCGGTGAGTCAGGCTGCGGCAAGTCCACTCTGGGACGCTGCCTGGTCAACCTTCATCCCATCACATCAGGAAAGCTGGTTTATGACGGAAAAGAGCTGAACCGTCTCAGGAAGAAAGAGCGCCAGGCCCTGAGCCGGGAGATACAGATGGTATTTCAGGATCCCTATTCTTCCCTGGACCCCCGCCATACGGCCGCGGATTCCGTGGAGGAACCCATGATTGTCCACAAGACGCCTGCCACTGCCAGGGAACGCCAGGAAAGGACCATAGGCCTGTTCAAGGAAGTGGGACTTGATATGCAGCATTTAAACCGATATCCCCATGAGTTTTCTGGGGGACAGCGCCAAAGGCTGAACATTGCCAGGGCCATTGCCAGCAATCCCAGAGTGGTCATCTGCGATGAACCCGTATCGGCTCTTGACGTGTCCATACAGGCCCAGGTCATTAACCTGTTTAAGAAGCTGCAAAAGCATTTTAACCTTACATATATTTTCATATCCCATGACCTGAGCGTGGTGAAATATATCAGCGACCGCATCGCCATCATGTATCTGGGGCGGCTGGTGGAACTGTGTGACAGTGACTCTATCTACCACAATCCCCTGCATCCGTATACCCAGGCACTTTTGTCCGCCATTCCGCCGGAATCCCCGGAGGAGGAAAAGGAACGCATTGTGCTGACCGGTGAGGTACCCAGCCCAATCGGGGAACAGAAGGGATGCCCTCTTGCAAACCGCTGTCCACGGTGTATGAAGCGGTGCAGGGAGGAACTGCCGAAACTGCTGCCCCACGGGGACACGGACCACATGGTAGCCTGTTTTCTATATCAGAACGAACGCGACTGACGGAGGAAAAAATGAGAAAAGAAAATTTAATCAGCATGGTGGAAGATCGGAAAGCTGAACTGATTGACCTGGTTTCCCGGCTTATCAGGATTAACAGCGAGAATCCCACAGGAACCCAGAGGGAAGTGGTGGATTTTGTTGAGAAATATCTGGAGAAGGCCGGTATTGCCTACGAGGAAACCGGGGAAAACCCGGATTACCCCTGCGTGGTGGCCAGAATGGGCAGCGAGGACGGATACAGCCTGATTTTCAACGGGCATGTGGACGTAGTCCCGGCGGGAGACAGAGGACTATGGGATTTTGATCCTTTTTGCGGTACAGTCACTGACAGCCAGATATTGGGTAGGGGAACCTCCGACATGAAGGCCGGGGTGGCCGGAGTCCTTTTTGCCATGGCTCTGTTAAAAGAGTCCAATGTCTGCCTTAAGGGGAATATACGGCTTCACATTGTTTCTGACGAGGAGAGCGGCGGGGAGTACGGATCTGCGTGGCTGTGTGAGCACGGATACGCCAAGGGAGCAAACGGATGCCTGGTGGCGGAACCCACCTCCATGGCGACCATTGAGATTGGCCAGAAGGGGGGAATGCTGCTGACAATCCGGGCCCATGGCAAGGCGGCTCACGGAAGTCTTGGGAATTATAAGGGAGAGAATGCAATCCTTAAGATGGCAAAGGTCCTTCCGCTGGTGGAAAAGCTTACCAGGATAAGCGGACATTTCTCAGACAGGCAGTTAAAGCCTCTGGCAGACTCAAAGATGATAGCGGAGGATAAGAATGAGATTCCGGGCTTGGGAAGTGTCATAGATCATGTAACCACCAATATCGGCCTGATACAGGGGGGAACCCGCCACAATATGGTGCCGGACTGCTGCGAGGCAGTGGTTGACTGCCGTCTGCCCATAGGCGTCAGCCAGGATGAGATTGCTGCCTGCGTGGAGGAGATACGCAGGGAGAGCGGAGTGGACGGGGTTGATTTTGAGCTGAATTACCGTTCTGAGCCAAATTTTACGGATCATGAGGATCCATTGGTTCTTGCTGTTAAAAAGAATGTGGAGGCATTTTTAGGTACCCAGGTGGTGCCTGCTTACCAGTGGGCTTCCAGCGATGCCAGGGATTACCGGCGTCAGGGAATTCCTACGATCCAGTTCGGTCCGTCCAATACAGTGGGTATTCACTCCTACAATGAGACAGTGGAGATAGAAGATGTGGTGACTGCCGCCAAGGCATATGTGGCAGCGGTGTGCGATTTAATGGGAATTGAATAAATACCAGGAGGAGATATGTCGTGTTAATCAAACAGTTATTGGAAGTGTATGATGTTCTGGATGACAGCAATGCCAGCGGAGAAACGGTTGAGGCATACTTAAGAGGAATCAGGAAGGATGCGGATATCCACGTATATCCGCTCGTTGGCCCCAAGGGCAAAACCGATATGGTCAAGGTCAGGATTCACGGAAGCAGGGGAAAGACGTGCGGGGGAGATGCGCCCACACTGGGGCTTTTGGGACGCCTGGGAGGATTGGGAGCAAGGCCGGAGCGAATCGGATTCGTGTCTGACGGCGACGGCGCCCTGGTGGCATTATCCCTGGCTGCCAAGCTCTTGGATATGCAGAATAAGGGCGACATACTGGAGGGTGACATCATTGTATCCACTCATGTGTGTCCCGACGCACCTACAAGGCCCCACAAGCCGGTGGCATTTATGGATTCACCTGTGGAGATGGCCCAGGTCAACAAGGAAGAGCTGAGTGATGAGCTTGACGCGGTCCTGTCTGTTGACACTACCAAGGGGAACCGGATTATCAACACAAGGGGATTCGCCATATCACCTACGGTTAAGGAGGGATATATTCTGAAGGTGTCTGAGTCCGTTCTGGACATTATGCAGACCACCACCGGGCGGCTCCCCTATGTATATGCCCTGTCTGTCCAGGATATTACGCCCTATGGCAATGATCTGTATCATTTAAACAGCATCCTGCAGCCTGCAACGGGAACAAAGGCGCCGGTTATCGGAGTAGCCATCACCACAGAGGTGCCGGTAGCTGGATGTGCTACCGGAGCCACCCACATCACGGACTGTGAGGAGGCCGCCAGATTTATGCTGGAAGTAGCAAAAGCTTACGCAAGAGGGGAGTGCAGCTTTTACGATGAGGACGAGTTTGCAAAGATCCGGAAGCTCTATGGGAATATGAATCACCTCCAGACATTAGGCAAGGAGGCACATCAGGCTTAAGCTATGTTTCCTTGAGCAGATCATAGGCGCACAGTCCCAGGTAGAAGCTGAAAATTTCGTCCATGGCTTCCAGATCAGTGCCCAGTATACGCTTTATCAGATTCAGATGGTCTGCCAGGGTGTTGCGGTGGATGAAAAGCTGTCTGGAGGTCTCGCGGATGACCATACGGTTTTCCAGGTACATGCGCAGGGTATGGACCAGACAGGTGCCGTTTGCCTGGTCGTAGTCAACCAGCCGGACGATGGTGTCGTTATATATTTTATTCAGGTCGTGATGGTTCAGGTTTCTCAGGAGATGATAGGGAATCTGACGCAGATAGGAAGCCACAGCCTTTTGGGGATTGAGGTGGGACTGCATATTGATGGAAATTAAGCTTTCCTCAAATGCAGTGCCGATTGTCACCAAACGGCTGTGGCTTCTGCTGACTCCGCCCCGCACCCACTGGCGCAGGCTCTCATCCAGGGATTGGTACAGGTATTCCGCTGTCATCTGTGCCTGGTTCACCGCCTCCAGGTTGGAAATGTTTTTCTGGAAGAACAGAAATATAATCACATAATCATTGTAAAAACTTAGGAAATACTGCTGTCCTGAATTTTCCAGGATAGTGCTGAATTTATCGTAAACCGTGCGCATCAGCCTATCCGGGCTTCCCGCCTGCTGGATTTCATAGGCGATGCAGACCCGCTTGCAGTCATAGGGGAAGGAAAATGTATTGCAGACGATCCTTATTTCTTCGCTGGATTTGGAACGCATGTCCGACAGCATGGAGAAAAAAGGGGCAAAGTGGTTGGTGGAGGAAAAGCGCCGCTGGTTTACCTGGATGGTTTCAAGCTCGGTTGACAGGATGGGAAGACAGTTTGTGATGATGGAGACTATGTCTTCTGAAAGGGGCGCGGCGTTTATGTCTGCGCAGAGGTAATACCTGCCGCTGGGGATAGGAAAAACGGCAAAGGGTATGATTTGTTTGTTGATCCAGAACCTGCGCGTATTGGACGCTTCCTTATCGCTGTCAGTCTCCTTGCCGCTCTCTGCGTTTTTGGATTTATCGGGCCGGATCACTACACGGCTGGAGGTTTGCAGGAGATTGGCATAGGAATCCGGAATATGGAAATACACGGATTTGTCGTTATAGTCGGTTATCAGGATGATGGAATCCGTGTAGGAGGACAGCATGGACAGCATGGAACTGATTCCGCTGTTGCTGGTGAAGAGCTGGCAAAATTTGCGGGTTTCATTGATGACAAAGGCCTGGTTGGACAGCTGCCTCAGTTCCAGTTCACGGAATATGACTCGCATAATATCAGAGTAACTGTGGTAGAAGGGAACTGCAATCAGAGGGAGGCGGTACCTGGCCGCTTCTTCTATGAGAAACTGAGGAATGGTGTCGTAAAAACGTTTTATTTTTATGCACAGTGCGGTGCAGCTCACATCATGGAGCTCCTTTAACAGCTTTTTTGTCAGAGCAATATCCTTATAAAAAATAAAGCCGGTCGTCAGGACCAGTTCGTTTTTTTTAATCCAGGGGACGCCTTCCGGATTGTCAATTACATTGACTCCGGTGATGGGATTTCCCAGACAGTCCTCATCTCCGAAGAATTCCAGATTATCAATTTCAGGGCAGTTTAAAAACCATCGCAGCGTCAGCACAGGGTCATTCATAAACGGGGCTACCTCCTTTCAATCTACTAAAATATTATAGCATCTGGTACTGGCTGTTACAAGAAAGTTTTTCCCAAGGAAGTTTGGGCTAAGGAAGTCCGGGGCATACTTACAAAAAAAGGAAGGTACTGCCATGGAACTGTCACCCGCAGCCAGACGTCTGATCATACTTCTGTGTCTCCGGCATCTGCCCGGGATTCTGGGCATGGGACTGTCCGGAGTACTGGTTATGATACCGGCAAAATTAAGGGAATCTTTATTGAAATTAACAGGATATGATGATAAGCTTCATAGGTAATCTGATATAAGACGGGAGGAATTGCAATATGAAGAAACATTCATTGATGATAACAGCAGCCGCTCTGGCTGCGGCAATGGTGCTGGGAACGGGCTGTGCCAAAAAACCGGCGGTGGAGACATCTGAGACAGTTACCAGCCAGGCTTCGGCTGAGGAGACTACCAAAGCGCCTGAGACAACGGCAAAGGCCCCGGAGACAACGGAACAGGCGGCTGAGGCAAAGGAAGTATACCATATGCTTCAGGGCACCGTTACAAAGGTGACAGCGGATGGTTCGGTGTTCACCCTTCAGGCGGACGACGGCAAGGACTATGATATCAGCCAGTCCAACATCCGGGACGTGGAGGTGGAGATTGAGGAGGATGTGCAGATAGCCATTGCATATATAGGAGAGCCCCTGGGCAGCCTGGAGGACGTGACCCTGGTGGTGGCCCTTCCAGAGCAGGAGGAGTGGAGTATCCTTACGGAGGATGGAACCACTACGGCTAACGCGATGAGCAGCTTTACCATTAAGACAGACGACGGCCAGGAGTTAAGCTTCTTAAAGGATAACTGCCCCATAGAGGAAGGGGCCCTGGCAGGAGACAGCGGGGATAAGGTGACTGTGACCTATGTGAATTCCCAGGGAGTAAACTATCCGGTGGAGATTAAAGGAACGAAATAGACGGGCTGACGCCACAATTTTGCGAAAAACCCTTGCAAAATAAGTGTTTTCCCTGTACAATCTGATATTGAGTAAACAGCGTGAGAGGGGCCGTACATGACCCCTCTTTTACTAGAAATATCAGCAGATACCAGAAATATCAGCGGAACAGATTAAGAAGAACAGATTAAGAGAAAGGTAACGAACATGATTAGTACAAGCAACATATCTCTTCGCGTGGGCAAGAAGGCATTGTTTGAGGATGTGAATATCAAATTCACCGAGGGCAACTGCTATGGACTCATCGGCGCAAACGGTGCCGGAAAGTCCACATTCCTTAAGATCCTGTCAGGCCAGTTGGAGCCTACCAGCGGCGATGTCATCATCACTCCCGGACAGAGGCTGTCCTTCCTGCAGCAGGACCACTTTAAGTATGACCAGTACACGGTCCTGGATACGGTCATCATGGGCAATAAGAGACTGTATGAGATAATGAAGGAAAAGGAAGCCATCTACATGAAGGAGGACTTCACGGACGAGGACGGCATCAAGGCCGCTGAGTTAGAGGGTGAATTCGCCAACATGAACGGATGGGAGGCAGAGTCAGATGCTGAAAGCCTTTTAAACGGACTTGGTATTGAGCCGGACCTGCACTATGCGCAGATGGGCTCCCTTCTGGGCGCCCAGAAGGTAAAGGTACTTCTGGCCCAGGCCCTGTTCGGCAACCCAGACATCCTGCTTCTGGATGAGCCTACCAACCACCTGGATCTGGATGCCATTGCGTGGCTGGAGGAGTTTTTGATCAACTTTGAGAACACAGTTATCGTGGTATCCCATGACCGTTATTTCCTGAATAAGGTCTGCACCCAGATTGCTGATATTGACTACGGGAAAATCCAGCTGTTCGCAGGAAACTACGACTTCTGGGTGGAGTCCAGCCAGCTGATTGTGAAGCAGATGAAGGAAGCCAACCGCAAGAAGGAAGAGAAGATTAAGGAGCTCCAGGAATTTATCCAGCGCTTCTCCGCCAATGCGTCCAAGTCCAAACAGGCCACTTCCCGTAAGCGCGCCCTTGAGAAGATTGAGCTGGACGACATCCGTCCTTCCAGCCGTAAGTATCCGTACATTGATTTCCGTCCTTTCCGCGAGATTGGCAACGAGGTCCTGACCGTGGAGCACTTAAGCAAGACCATTGACGGCGAAAAGATACTGGACGATATCTCCTTCATTCTGGGCCGCGAGGACAAGGTTGCCCTGGTAGGACCAAATGAGCGGGCCAAGACCGTGCTCTTTAAGATTCTGTCCGGTGAGATGGAGCCGGATGAGGGTAGCTATAAGTGGGGTCTTACCACCTCACAGGCTTATTTCCCCAAGGATAACAGCGCTGAGTTTGACAACGATGACACCATCGTAGAGTGGCTGACCCAGTATTCTCCTGAGAAGGACGTAACCTATGTCCGCGGTTTCCTGGGACGTATGCTGTTTGCCGGCGAGGACGGAGTAAAGAAGGTGAAGGTCCTTTCCGGAGGCGAGAAGGTGCGCTGCATGCTGTCTAAGATGATGATATCCGGCGCCAATGTGCTGATGTTAGATGAGCCTACGGACCACCTGGACATGGAGTCTATCGACGCTCTGAACCGCGGTATGATTAAGTTCCCGGGTGTGATGATTTTCTCCTCCCGTGACCACCAGATTGTGCAGACTACTGCAAACCGTATCATGGAAATCATTAACGGCAAGCTGGTTGATAAGATTACCACCTACGACGAGTACCTTGAAAGCGACGAGATGGCACGTAAGAGATTTACCTTCACACTGACTGAGAGTGAAGAGGCAGATGATTAATATAGTGGCAGTGACAGGGCGGCAGGATGGATAAATCCTGCCCCTTTTCAGTCATTTTATTAGTATGAGCGGATTAAGAGGAGGACAGATATGGAAAAGATTACAAGTTTTACCATTGACCACAATAAGCTGCAGCCTGGAGTCTATGTATCCAGGAAGGACCAGGTGGAAGGGGGAATGGTGACCACCTTTGACCTGCGGATGACTTCGCCCAATGAGGAGCCGGTGATGAACACCGCGGAGATGCATACCATTGAGCATCTGGGGGCAACCTTTTTAAGGAATCACGGCACCTTTGGCAAAAAATGCATTTACTTCGGACCCATGGGGTGCAGGACCGGTTTCTATCTGCTTCTGGCAGGGGATTACCAGTCCGCGGATATCCTGCCCCTGATGGTGGAAATGTATGAGTTTATCAGGGATTTTCAGGGGGAGGTGCCCGGGGCGTCGCCAAAGGACTGCGGAAATTATCTGGATATGAATTTGGGCATGGCCAGATACCTGGCCGGGAAGTACCTGGAAGTACTGTACCATGTGGACCGGTTCCCGGAATCCAGGCTGGTATATCCGGAGTAGGCAGCTGTTTGAAAATCACGCAGGAACATACCGGAAACCCATTTCCGGACCATGTTCCGGAGAGGAGCCATAAAGAATGACTAAGTTGATTTCGTGGAATGTAAACGGCCTCAGGGCCTGTGTGGGTAAGGGCTTCCTGGATTTTTTCAGGGAAGCGGAGGCGGATGTATTTTGTATACAGGAAAGCAAGCTTCAGGAGGGGCAGATTGAGCTGGACCTGCCCGGCTATCACCAGTACTGGAACTATGCCAGGAAAAAGGGATATTCCGGCACAGCCATGTTCACAAAGGAGGAACCCGTGTCCGTGTCCTATGGCATCGGCATGGAGGAACATGATACCGAGGGGCGCGTGATTACGACAGAGTTTCCTGAATATTATGTGGTGACCTGCTATACACCCAATTCACAGGACGGCCTGGCCAGGCTGGATTACAGGATGAAATGGGAGGATGATTTTCTGGCATACCTTAAGAAACTGGAGGAAAACAAGCCTGTGGTATTCTGCGGGGATCTGAATGTGGCCCACAAGGAGATTGACCTTAAGAATCCCAAGACAAACAGGAAAAATGCCGGCTTTACCGATGAGGAGAGGGGCAAGTTCACAGACCTTCTGGCAGCAGGTTTTGTGGACACGTTCCGCTATTTCTATCCGGACCTGGAGGGGACTTACTCCTGGTGGTCCTACCGTTTCAGCGCCAGGGCCAAGAATGCAGGGTGGCGTATTGACTATTTTTGTGTATCAGAAAGCCTTAAGGACAGACTGGTAAGCGCGTCCATCCACAATACGGTTATGGGTTCAGACCATTGCCCGGTGGAGCTGGTGATTGAATAAGAGGAAAAGACGATGAATCTGGTTACCATTGAACATTTGACAAAATCATACACGGAGAGGCTGCTGTTTGACGACACGTCCTTCTCCATCAACGAGGGGGAGAAGATTGGGCTGATTGGCGTCAACGGCACGGGCAAGTCCACTCTCCTTAAGATTGTCGCGGGGTTGGAAGATGCGGACAGCGGCAGCGTGGTAAGGGGCCGCAGCCTCTACATACGCTATCTTTCCCAGATCCCGGAATTCGCGGAGGGGGATACGGTGCTTGAAAGCGTTATGCGGGAAAATGCCGGGGAAACCCACTACAGTTCTGCGGACGAGATGCAGGCCACGGCCAAGAGCATGCTTAACAAGCTGGGTATCACGGAACACGATGCCCTGACATCCACCCTTTCCGGCGGACAGAGAAAGAGGGTGGCCTTAGCCAGTGTGCTTATGAGTACAGCGGATCTTCTGATACTGGACGAGCCTACCAACCATCTGGACAGCGGTATGGCTGACTGGCTGGAGGAATATCTGAAAGCCTTCCGGGGCGCCCTGCTTATGATTACCCATGACCGGTACTTCCTGGACAGCGTGGTGGGCCGCATTGTGGAGCTGGACAAGGGAAAGCTCTACAGCTACCAGGCTAATTATGAGGGCTTCCTGGCCCTGAAGGCGGAGCGCATGGAGATGGCCGAGGCATCGGAGCGCAAACGGCAGACCATTCTGCGCAACGAGATTGCCTGGATGCAGCGGGGAGCCAGGGCCCGTTCCACCAAGCAGAAGGCCCATATACAGCGGTATGAGGAGCTTCGGGACCAGAAGGGGCCGGAATATGACCGCAACGTGGAGCTGGAATCCATAGCCAGCCGGTTAGGCAGGACCACGGTGGAGGTGAAGGATCTGTGCAAGGCTTACGGGGACAAGGTGCTGATGAAGGATTTCACCTACATTTTCCTGAAAAATGACCGTGTGGGCATCATCGGCCCCAACGGAAGCGGAAAGTCCACCCTGATGAAGATGCTGGCAGGCTGGGTGGAACCGGATTCCGGCACCATCCAGATAGGACAGACCGTGAAGATGGGGTATTTTTCCCAGGAAAATGAGGCCATGGATGAAAGCCTTAAGGTTATCGACTATATTAAAAATGTGGCTGAGTACGTAAAGACAAAGGACGGCAGTATCAGCGCCAGCCAGATGTTAGAGCGGTTTTTATTCCCCTCCGGTATGCAGTATACCTCCATAGGCCGCTTATCAGGCGGGGAGAGGCGGAGGCTTTACCTGCTGCGTATCCTTATGGAGGCGCCTAATGTGATACTGTTGGACGAGCCCACCAATGACCTGGACATCCAGACACTGACCATACTGGAGGACTATCTGGATACATTTCCGGGCATAGTTATAGCCGTATCCCATGACCGGTATTTCCTGGACCGCGTTGTGAACCGAATCTTTGCCTTTGAGGGACAGGGAAAGGTGACCCAGTATGAGGGCGGATTTACGGATTATCAGATTGCCTGGTCCGCCAGACATCCCCAGGAGACAGGGGAGCAGAAGGGCGTAAGAGCCGGAGACAGTGATGAAAACGGGTCCGGCCTCCCCATAAACCGGAATAACTGGAAGCAGGCCGCAGGCGGCGAAAAGAAGCGCAAGCTTTCCTTTAAGGAACAGCGGGAATGGGAAACCATTGAGGCGGATATCGCGGCTCTGGAACAGTCCATCGGAGATTTGGAGCAGGAGATTGGAAAATCCGCCACCAACTATACCAGGCTCAATGAGCTGATGGAGGAAAAGTCCGCCAGGGAAGCACAGCTGGAGGAGAAGATGGAGCGCTGGATGTATCTTAACGAGCTGGTGGAGCAGATAGAGGCGCAGAAATAACAGCAGGCACAGTATGGGAGCTGGTTATCAGACGGGTTGTATTTTTCTGATAACCAGTTCTTTTTGTGCATAAAAAGATGACGATTTCTGCCAGGGAGTGTTGATTTATTGACAAAATATCGAATTAACTATATACTTTTCTTATCGTGCTTATGACAGTTTCAAATAGAAAATCCACTTAAAAACAGTTGTTGATAATCCAGAAACAGTGGTCTTGGGAAAGGCGGTAACAGCTATGATGAAGGGATTCCGGATAGACAGGAATGATGGAAGGATATATGCGATGGGAGTGACTGCTGTCTCCGGAGGGGTGCATTTTTCTTTCCCCTCTAAGGGAGAGACCTGCGCCGTTATTTTATATAGGAAAGGGGCCAAAAGCCCCAAGGGTAGAATCGAATTTCCGGTAAATGCCAGAACAGGGGATGTGTGGAGCATGACTGTGCTGGGAGACTTTTCCGGCCTGGAGTACGTGTACGAGGTAGACGGACAGCAGATGCCGGATCCTTACGGGAGGAAGTTTACGGGCATGGAGCGCTGGGGAAGCCTGGCGCGCCGGGACAAGCCGGTCCGCACGCCGGTGGATACAGAAGGGGGCGCGTACGACTGGGAGGATGATATCCTACCCTGCATCCCTTATGACCAGTGTGTGATTTACCATATTCATACCAGGGGATTTACCAAACATGCCTCCTCCGGCCTGGAAGGAGACATCAGGGGAACCTTTAAGGGCGTGGCGGAGAAGATACCTTATCTCAAAGACCTGGGGATCACCACTGTGGAGATGATGCCCCCGGTGGAGTTTGAGGAGTTAATCATACCGGAGCGTGTGGACGGAAGTCCTTTTGCAGCTGAAGAACCGGACGGAAAGCTGAATTACTGGGGATATACCAGAGGGTATTATTTTGCGCCTAAGTGTGCCTACAGCAGCGGACCTGTGAGGGAGCCTGAACGGGAGTTTAAGGATATGGTGAAGGCCCTCCACAGGGCAGGACTGGAACTGGTTCTGGAATTATTCTTTGACGGGAAGGAAGCGCCCTCCTATGTGCTGGATGTGGTCCGCTTCTGGGCTCAGGAATACCACGTGGACGGCGTCCGGCTGGTGGGCTATGCGCCTGTGAAGCTTTTGGGCGAGGATCCGTACCTCAGCAGGCTGAAGCTGTTGGCGCCCGGGTGGGACGGTGTGGAGCCGGGGCAGGAAAAACATCTGGCTGAATATAATGACGGGTTCATGATGGATATGCGAAGCTTTCTGAAGGGGGATGAGGACCAGCTTAACCGTCTGGTATACCACATCCGTCATAATCCCGGCCAGGTGGGCGTTGTCAACTACATGGCTAATACCAATGGCTTTACCCTGATGGACATGGTGTCCTATGACACAAAGCACAATGAGGCCAACGGGGAGGAGAACCGGGACGGAACAGACTACAACCAGTCCTGGAACTGCGGAGTGGAAGGCCCCAGCAGAAAGAAACGCATCATGCAGATGCGCAGGAAACAGATACGCAATGCCCTGCTCATGCTGTTTTTAAGCCAGGGAACTCCTTTGCTTATGATGGGGGACGAATTTGGCCGGACCAAGAAGGGAAACAACAACTCCTACTGCCAGGACAATGATATATCATGGCTTAACTGGGGCCTGTTAAATTCCAACAGCAGCATCCATGAATTTGTAAAGCATGTAATTCAATTCAGAAAGGAGCACTCCGTGTTCCATATGGAGAAGGAGCCGGCCCTGATGGATTACCGTTCCGTGGGGCTGCCGGACGTGTCCTACCACGGCCTTAAGACCTGGTGTCCCATGTTTGACCGTTTCCTCCGCCAGCTGGGTATATTATACTGCGGAAAATACGGTAAAAAGCCGGACGGAAGGGAGGACGACTACTTCTACGTTGCGTTTAACATGCACTGGGAACCACATGAGTTTGCCCTTCCCAACCTGCCGAAGGATTATAAGTGGCATACGGCCTTTAATACGGACGAGGACCAGGTGAACGGCATGTATCCCGGGGGCAGTGAACCGGTTCTGGAGAACCAGAAGTCCATAATGATTATGGCAAGGACCATCGTGGTTCTCATGGGAAAGGAGGTTCCCGCGCAGAAGAAAGCCTCCAGGGGAAAGGCAGCGGGAAAAGGCGAAAGAAAGGAAGAGGAAGCAGATGATACTGTCAGAGGAAATGATACGGTATATAGAGAACCACAGGCAGGAGGCTTACAGCCTTCTTCTGGAGCTGGCCAGGATACCGGCGCCCTCCAACCATGAAGAGAGGCGGGCTGAATTCTGTCTGAACTGGCTTAAGTCCCAGGGTGCCAGGGGCGTATATATTGACCAGGCCCTTAATGTGGTGTATCCGGCGGATGTAAGCCAGGACAGGCCGTTGGATGTGTTCATGGCCCATATGGATGTGGTGTTTTCCGATGAGACAGAACTTCCCTTAAGGGTAGAGGACGGACGCATCTATTGTCCCGGCGTGGGAGACGACACGGCATGTCTGGTATGTCTTCTGCTGGCAGGGAAATATATAGCCCGGCATGTGGATTCTCCCAGTTGGAGGGAAATCCGGGGGGAGGATGCCCCCGGACTTCTGCTGGTGTGCAATGCAGGGGAAGAAGGTCTGGGAAACCTGAAGGGAGTGCGTAAGATCTGCGAGGACTACGGCGGCAGGATAAAGAGCTTTTGTACCTTTGACAGTTCTCTTTCCAGCATCGTGGACAGGGCGGTGGGTTCCAAGCGCTTCCGGGTAAAGGTCCGCACCCGGGGCGGTCATTCCTACAATGACTTTGGCAATGATAATGCCATAGCGGGACTGGCGTCCCTGGTGGGGAAGCTTTATAAAATCCAGGTGCCGGAGGGCGGAAAGACAACCTATAATGTAGGTATGATATCAGGAGGGACATCGGTTAATACCATTGCCCAGGAAGCCGAGATGCTGTACGAGTTCCGTTCCGACAAAAGGGAGAACCTGGAATATATGGAACGGCAGTTCATGGAGGTGCTTGACCGTGCAAAGGCAGAGGGGATGGACGTGTCTTTCCAGGTTATAGGGGTCAGGCCCTGCGAAGGCCAGGTGGACCCGGCACAAAAGCAGGCCCTGACAGACTGGGCCCACCGGGTGGTTGAAGAAATGACCGGACAGGCGCCCAAACACCATGCCGGATCCACGGACTGCAATATCCCGCTGTCCTTGGGGATTCCAAGCGTGTGCGTGGGAAGCTTCCGCGGCGCAGGGGCCCATACCAGGGAGGAATATGTGGAGACAGATTCCCTGGAGGAAGGCTATAAGGTGGCATTCGGTATGATTTTCGGAAGAAGGGATTGATTTTAAGGACAGGCGGTAAAGCTTTCTCGCTCCGGCTGTGTACGGCCGGTCATAATGATTCTTACTAATTCATAGATTTAGAGTGGGTACTCTTATGGAGTGCTCCCGGAAACAGCGTATGCATGCGCTTCCGGGAGCATTTTTATATGTGTTCACGCGGCGTCTGGCGGATACCGGGGAAGCAGACGCACATTAGCGCAGGCTCATAAGAACCATGAATTAGGTAAGAGGGGAGAGACAGATGGCAGATTGGTTTGAACAGCCGGAGGCAGAGGTGTTAGCCGGGCTGGACTCCGGAAGGCAGGGAATTGACAGCGGGCAGGCGGAGCAGCGTCTTAAGGAATATGGGGAAAATGTATTGGAGGAGGCAGGACGGCTCCAGTGGTGGCAGGTATTTCTTGCGCAGTTTAAGGACCTTTTGGTCATTATTCTGATCGGGGCGGCCGCAGTGTCCATGCTCACAGGGGATCCGGAGAGCGCCATGGTCATATTTGCGGTCCTGCTGCTAAATGCAGTGCTGGGAACGGTCCAGCACCAGAAGGCGGAAAAATCCCTGGACAGCTTAAAGCGGCTTTCCTCGCCTGAAGCCAGGGTCCTGCGGGACGGGCGCAGCATGACCATACCGTCCGCCCTGGTGGTACCGGGGGATATCCTGCTGCTGGAGACCGGCGATATGGTGGCCGCGGACGGACGGCTGCTGGAGGTGTACGGGCTGACCGTCAATGAGAGCTCCCTTACAGGGGAATCCCTGGGGGTGGAGAAACACACCGGGGCGGTGAAGGCGCGGGAGGGAACCGTGGCATTGGCCGACCGGACCAACATGGTATTTTCCGGTTCCCTGGTGACCTCAGGCCGTGCCGTGGCAGCGGTAACAGCCACGGGAATGAATACGGAAATCGGTAAGATAGCTGTGCTGATGAACGGAACCAAGGAACAAAAGACCCCGCTTCAGGTAAGCCTGGACCGGTTCTCCGGACATCTGGCCATTGCCATCATAGCCATCTGCGGCCTGGTGTTTTTGCTCAGCCTGTACCGCCGGGAACCGGTGCTGGATGCCCTGATGTTTGCCGTGGCCCTGGCAGTGGCAGCCATACCGGAGGCGCTCAGCTCCATCGTCACCATTGTCCAGGCCATGGGCACCCAGAAAATGGCAAGGGAACAGGCTATCATAAAAGATTTGAAGGCGGTGGAGAGCCTGGGATGCGTCTCTGTTATCTGTTCCGATAAGACGGGAACCCTGACACAGAACCGCATGGATGTGGAGCAGGTGTACGTCAACCACACGCAGCAGCAGCCGTCATGGCTGGAAAATGAAAAGAGAAGGAGCGATGTCAGGCTCCTGCTTATGGGGGCGGTTCTTAATAACAACGCCTCCGGCCAGGACGGGGACCCCATGGAGACAGCGCTGTTTAACATGGCAAGGGAGGCAGGGCTTATCCCGGAACAGGTTCGGCTCCAGAGTCCCAGAAAGGGGGAGATTCCCTTTGACTCCCGCCGCAAGCTTATGACTACCGTAAATGAGATAGAAGGACACGATATTGTCTTTGTCAAGGGAGCCGTGGATGTGCTGCTGAAAAAATGCACCCGCCTGGCCAATCCGGCCGCCGGCCAGGGGACAGGGTTAGCCGGCCAGGGGACAGGGGCAGCCGGTCAGAGGCCGGGGGAATCCGGCCAGAGGCCAGAGGCAGCCATACCCTGCCGTACCTTGTCGTCCTCGGACCGCCAGAGGATACTGGACCAGAACAGCCGCTGGTCTGCCAGGGGGCTCCGGGTCCTGGCTTTTGCATGCCGTCCTTTCAATGAGGAGGGAAAGGAGCACGGTAATTCCGGCTTAGCCGGGGCAAAAGCAGGGAACAGCCAGGAACGCTCATCCCTGTCAGGAAGGCTGGAGGATAATCTGGTGTTTCTGGGGCTCACTGCCATGATGGATCCGCCCAGGCCGGAATCGCGCCAGGCGGTGGCCAGCGCCAGGCAGGCAGGCATACGCCCTGTGATGATCACAGGGGACCATAAGGTGACCGCCATGTCCATAGCAGAGCGGATCGGCATATTTACGCCGGGCAACATGGCGGTGACAGGGGCGGAGCTGGACCAGATGGAAGAGGAGGATTTGAACCGGAGTCTGGAACACATTTCAGTCTATGCCAGGGTATCGCCGGAGCACAAGATACGTATTGTCAAGGCATGGCAGAACCGGGGACACATTGTGGCAATGACCGGAGACGGTGTCAATGACGCCCCGGCCCTTAAGAAGGCCGATATCGGCGTGGCCATGGGAATCACGGGAACCGAGGTGTCCAAGGATGCGGCGTCCATGATATTGGCGGACGACAATTTTGCCACCATCATAAAGGCAGTATCCAACGGCAGGAATGTGTACAGAAATATAAAGAACTCCATCCAGTTCCTTTTGTCAGGCAACATGGCAGGCATTTTCTGCGTATTATACACATCCCTTCTGTCCCTGCCCCTGCCCTTTAAACCGGTGCATCTGCTGTTTATCAACCTTATAACGGATTCCCTGCCGGCCATTGCCATAGGGATGGAACCGCCGGAGGAAGGTCTGTTAAAGGAGCCGCCCAGAAATCCAAAGGAGGGCATCCTCACGGCGTCCTTTATACGGGATATCCTGGTCCAGGGAGCCCTGATTGCGGCAGCCACCATGTGGGCCTATACCACCGGACTTCATGAGGGCGGTGCGGGAAGGGCCTGTACCATGGCATTTTCCACCCTTACCCTGGCCCGGCTGTTCCACGGATTCAACTGCCGCAGCAGCCATTCCATCATACGTCTGGGGCTGGGAAGCAACCTGTACAGCGTTATGGCGTTCCAGCTGGGCGTGGTTCTTCTGGCAGCGGTGCTCTTTGTGCCGGGCCTTCAAATCATGTTTGCCGCAGCCGATTTAAGCCTGAGCCAGCTTACCACCCTGGCGGCGGCCGCTTTCCTGCCCACTCTGGCAATCCAGATACATAAGATACTCCGGGAGTCTATTTATTAGGCAGAAGGGCTCTGACAGGGGGAAGGGCGATTTCTGAAATAATGGCAAAATCGTAGAAAAATTCGGAAAAATGTGATAGAGTAAACATGAGATACACGTAATGGTATGAGCAGGAGGGCATTATGAGACTAGTTACATATGAAATCGAACACAAATCCGGACTTGGAGTCATCAGCAGGGACGGAAGCTGGGTCTATCCCCTTGCTTCCCTGGATATGGATTATAAGACCATGCAGGAGCTGATAGAGAACATCAGCGAGTCGGAGAAACAGCTGCTGGAGTATGTGTCCGGCCAGGACCCATATAAGGTCAGGGGGGCTGCCCCTATTGGGGAGGTAAGCCTTTTAGCCCCGATTCCCCACCCTCGGCAGGATGTTATCTGCCTGGGAATCAATTACATGGCTCACGCTGAGGAATCGGCCAGATTTAAGAAGGAAGCATTTGACGGGGAAAGGCCCCATGCCATCTATTTTTCCAAGCGGGTAAACCGTGCCACGGATCCCGGGGCAGGCATCCCAAGCCACAGGGATATAGTAACGGATTTGGATTACGAGGCAGAGCTGGCAGTCATCATCGGCCGCGAGGCATCCCATGTCAGGGAGGAAGATGTAAAGGACTATATATTCGGATATACTATCATCAATGACGTCAGCGCCAGGACCCTGCAGACACGGCATAAGCAGTGGTATTTCGGCAAGGGGCTGGACGGCTTTCTGCCCATGGGACCATGCATAGCCACTGTGGATGAATTGTCCTATCCGCCCAAAGTACAGGTACAGTCCAGGGTGAACGGCGAACTTCGCCAGGACAGTAATACGGAGCTGCTCATATTTGATATCAGTCACATTGTAAGCGAACTTTCCCAGGGCATGACCTTAAAGCCAGGAACCATTATTGCCACGGGAACCCCGGCAGGAGTGGGCATGGGCTTTGACCCGCCGAAATTCCTGGTTCCGGGAGATGTGGTGGAGTGTACCATAGAAGGGATAGGTACCATCGCCAACAAAGTGACAGACTGAAAGGAGACAGATGAAAATGGATTATTTACCTATGACAATACGCAGACAGAAGAACATTGCCCTGATTGCCCACGACCAGAAGAAACGGGAACTGATACAGTGGTGCGGGGAACATAAGGATATACTGTCCAGGCATTTCCTGTGCGGGACCGGCACAACGGCCCGTATGATTACGGATGCAACCAACCTGCCTGTAAAGGGGTATAACAGCGGCCCCTTGGGCGGCGACCAGCAGATTGGGGCCAAGATTGTGGAGGGAAAAATTGATTTTGTGATTTTCTTTTCCGATCCGCTGACAGCGCAGCCCCACGATCCGGATGTTAAGGCTTTGTTAAGGATTGCCCAGGTGTATGATATTCCCATTGCAAATAACAAGGCCAGCGCGGATTTCATGATTACTTCTCCCCTTATGGATGAAGAATATGAGCATGATGTGGTTAATTTCAGACAGAATATTGCTGACAGGGCAAATACCCTTTAGAAGTAGGATATACAGCAGGCATGCTGATATCAGACCGAAGAATGAATAAACTTACAAGGGGGCAATCATATGGAACAGAAATTATACGATTTGATGGACTGGGCAGGGATTGAAGAACTGGTGTATTCGGAAGCATCCAATCCCCATGCCATGCTGGGACCCCATCTGACAGAGGATGGACTTCTGATTCAGGCGCTGGTACCCACTGCGGCTGAAATCAGTGTGAAGATTTCCACCACCGGGAAGAAATATCCCATGGAGCTGGCGGACGAGGCTGGTTTTTTCGCGGCCCTGATACCACGCAAGAGCAAGACGCCCTATACCCTGGAGGTCACCTATGACAACGGGGTGACGGAGGAACTCTGTGATCCCTATTCATTTGCTCCCCAGTACCGGGAAGAAGACCTGAAGAAATTTGCAGCGGGCATCCACTATACAATTTATGAGAAAATGGGCGCCCATCCCATGACCATTGACGGGGTATCCGGCGTGTACTTTTCCGTGTGGGCGCCATGCGCCATGCGCGTCAGCGTGGTGGGGGATTTCAACCTTTGGGATGGAAGACGCCATCAGATGCGCCGCCTGGGCGAAGGGGACGGCAGCGTGTTCGAGCTGTTCATTCCCGGTCTGTATGAAGGTGAGATATATAAGTACGAGATAAAGACAAGGGCAGGGGAGCCTATGCTGAAGGCTGATCCCTATGCAAACTACGCAGAGCTGCGTCCCAACAATGCCTCTATTGTATGGGATATTGATAAATACACATGGAACGACAAATCATGGATGGATCAGAGGGCAAAGACAGATACAAAGGACAAGCCCATGAACATATATGAGGTCCATCTGGGCTCCTGGATCCGTAAGGAGACGGTCAGGGATGAGACAGGACAGGACCTGGCGGGTTCCGAATTTTATAATTACCGGGAGTTGGCCCCAAGGCTGGCGGAATACGTAAAGGATATGGGATACACCCATGTGGAGCTCATGCCTGTGATGGAGCATCCTCTGGATGAATCCTGGGGGTATCAGGTAACAGGGTATTATGCCCCTACCAGCCGTTACGGTGCCCCTGAGGATTTCATGTACTTTATGGACTATATGCACGGACAGGGAATCGGCGTCATACTTGACTGGGTGCCGGCCCATTTCCCAAGGGATGCCTATGGAATGGCTGTGTTTGACGGCACCTGCGTCTATGAACACATGGACCCCAGGAAGGGCTCCCATCCCCATTGGGGCACTCTGATATACAATTACGGCCGTCCCGGCGTAACCAATTTTCTGATTGCCAATGCGCTGTTCTGGGCGGACAAGTACCATGCGGACGGAATCAGGATGGATGCGGTAGCTTCCATGCTCTATCTGGACTATGGGAAGAATGACGGTGAATGGGTGCCTAATATATACGGAGGCAATGAGAATCTGGAGGCAATGGAGTTCCTGAAGCATCTGAATTCCGTATTCAAGGGCCGAAAGGATGGCACGGTCATCATTGCGGAGGAGTCCACTGCATGGCCAATGATTACAGGCGATCCGAAAGAGGGCGGCCTGGGATTTAACTATAAGTGGAACATGGGCTGGATGAATGATTTTACCAACTACATGCGGTGCGACCCTCTTTTCAGGAAAAACAATTATGGGGAGCTGACATTTTCCATGCTGTATGCCTACAGTGAGGATTTTGTGCTGGTATTCTCCCACGATGAGGTGGTTCACGGCAAGGGTTCCATGATTGGCAAGATGCCGGGTGAGACCCTGGAAAAGAAGGCCGAGAACCTGAGGGCTGCCTATGCCTTTATGATGGGGCATCCCGGCAAGAAGCTGCTGTTTATGGGCCAGGAATACGCCCAGACGGCTGAATGGAATGAGGGCGCGTCCCTGGAGTGGGGACTTTTGGAGTATCCTGTTCACAAGAACATGCAGGATTATGTGAAGGCGCTTAACAGGCTGTACCGTGAGCACCCGGCTCTGTATGAGATGGATTATGATCCCGATGGTTTTGAGTGGATTAACTGCAGTTACCAGAATGAGAGCATGATTATATTCCTGCGAAAGAGCAGGAAGAGTGAGGAAACCCTTCTCTTTATCTGCAATTTTGACAATATGGAGCATGAGAAATTCCGTGTGGGCGTGCCCTTCCACGGTAAGTATAAGGAGATATTCAACACTGATGCCAAAGACTTTGGCGGAGAAGGCCGGGTCAACGGGCGTGTCAAGACATCCCGGAAGCTGGAATGGGATGAAAAGGACGATTCCATTGAAGTCTATATACCGCCGATGAGCGTCAGCATCTACACATGCACGCAGGCGGAAGAATCCGAGAAGCCTGAGGCAAAGAAGCCTGGAGTTAAAAAGGCAGCAGATAAAAAGCCTGCGGCCAGAAAAGCGGCATCCGGAAAAACAGCGGCTAGTAAAACAGCGGTAAGCAAAACAGCGTCCCCAAAGAGGATAACTGCTGTGGCGCAGGAGACAGAAGGCGCTGCAGTTGCAAAGGATGTACAGAAGCCTATGGCTGCGTTCAAGGCAGGGCAGAAGCAGATAATCACAACCAAGGAAGAGCAGAAGCAGATAGGCACGTCCAGGGAAGAACAGAAGCAGATAGGCACGACCAAGGAAGAGAAGAAGCGGATAGGCACGACCAAGGAAGAGAAGAAGCAGATAGGCACGACCAAGGAAGAGAAGAAGCAGATAGGCACGTCCAGGGAGGTGCAGAAGCAGATAGGCACTTCCAGGAAGAAGCAGGAGCAGATAGGCACGACCAAGGAGGAGCAGAAGCAGATAGGCACATCCAAGGAAGAACAGAAGCAAATAGGCACATCCAAGGAAGAGCAGAAGCAGATAGCCACGTCCAAGGAGGAGCAGAAACAGCTAGGCACTTCCAGGAAGAGGCAGGAGCAGATAGCGACGTCCAAGGAGGAGCAGAAACAGATAGGCACTTCCAGGAAGAGGCAGGAGCAGATAGCCACGTCCAAGGAGGAGCAGAAGCAGATAGGTACTTCCAGGAAGAAGCGTGAGCAGATTGGCACGTCCAAGGAAGAACAGAAACAGATCAGCACGTCCAAAAAGAGCCGGAAGCAGATCGGGACAGCTAAGAAGAACCAGAAGCAGATAACCGCTTCAAAAACCGAAGGCAGTGAAACAAAATAGGTGATTGGGAATAACTGGAGCGCAAGGCCGGGGGCTTTGCGCTCCCTGTTATTATATGGTATAATGGCGAAAGACACTGACCGGACCATGGGCATTCCAGGAGGGATGGCAGGGTGAAGGATGCTTGATACGGTTACGCAGAGCGCAAATTGGACAAACAGCCGGAAGAAAGCAGGTTTCAGACACATTCTGGTGCGATTGGGGTGGGGTATGTTTTCTTATATTAAAAATCAGTGGCTTTCAATCTCGTTGAAGAAAAAGCTGGGTGCATTTTCCGTGGTTGTCATTTTGGTAATGGGTCTGTCCATTGCCTTCAATATGCTGGTCATGAATTTTTCCCTGGAGAGTTTTAACGTGATACTCAATGACAATTCCCTCTGCTATGATGTGCAGGAGTCCATGGAGCAGGAAGCGGATGCCTTTGAACTCTATGTGAGGGAGCGGTCCTGGGAGAATGCAAAGCAATACAGGCTGGCCTGTTTTAAGACGGAGAGCAGTCTGGAGGCCCTGCCCTTTGACTATGATGTCATTGGGCCTGAGCGGTATGCAAGAACGTGGAATATTAAGAATGGCTATGAAGGCTACCAGACATTCCGGGACCAGGTCCTCCACATGGACCAGTCGGATGAAGGGTTTGTGGAGCAGCTGTACAGGGTATATGGAATGCAGGGGTATCTGCAGACGTATGCCAGAAGACTGATGCAGTCTACCCTGAAGGAGGGAAAGCGCAGCTACCAGGAAAAGGTTCCTCTCCTCTATGACCTTCCCTACATGATTATGGCCTGTTCCGTCCTGATGATTATTACGGTTATCTGTCTGACCAAGCTTCTGTCCAATACCCTGATTGCCCCCATGGTAAAGCTGGCCCACAGCTCCAGGGAGATAGCGAGAAATGATTTCGGCGGTGAGGACCTGGTGGTGGAGAACCGGGATGAGATGGGAGAGCTGGTACAGGCATTTAATAAGATGAAACATGCCACAGAGGGGTATATCAATACCCTGAAGGAGAAAAATGAGATGGCGGAGCGCCTCCATAAGGAGGAGGTGGAGCGCATCGAAATGGAGAAACGTCTGGACGCAGCCCGTCTGGAACTGCTTAAGAGCCAGATTAATCCCCATTTCCTGTTTAATACCCTGAATATGATATCCTGTATGGCTAAACTGGAGGAAGCCCAGACCACAGAGCGGATGATATCCAGCCTGGGAAATCTCTTCCGCTATAATCTTAAGACCTCGGAGCAGATTGTGCCCCTGGAGCGGGAGCTTAAGGTGGTGCAGGACTATATGTACATACAGCAGATGCGTTTTGGCAGCCGTATCAGCCATGACCTTAGGGTGGAGGTGGACGGCGGCGAGACCATGATACCGGCTTTTACCCTTCAGCCGCTGGTGGAAAATGCCATCATACACGGCATAGCCAGGAAGGAGGAGGGAGGGAGGATATTTTTAAGGATATGGAAGCGGAAGGACAAGATAGTCATTTCCCTGGCTGATACCGGTGTGGGGATGGAGGAAGAGGCGCTCAAAAGGCTTATGGATGCCCTTAAGGGACACCGGACAGCCAGGGTGGGAATTGGGCTGGGGAATATATATCAGAGGATTAAATCCATGTACGAGGATGGGGATTTGAGAATCTACAGCAAGGCAGGCAAGGGGACCGTGGTACAGATTATCCTGCCTGCCGCCCGGGAAGAGGACTATCAGAAGATATAAGGGGGGAACGGATGTTGCGTTTACTGATTGCGGATGATGAGATGATTGAGAGGCAGGTCCTTTATAAGACGCTGCAGAAAAATCTGGGGGACAGGTGCCGGATTTTCCAGGCAGCCAACGGCAGGGAAGCCCTTAAGATCTATGAGGAAGAGAAGATACAGATTGCCATTCTGGACATCGAGATGCCGGGCATAAACGGCATAGAAGCTGCCCAGCAGATCCGGCAGGCCGACAAGGACTGCTGCATCATATTCCTGACAGCCTTTGACGAGTTCTCCTATGCAAAAAAGGCCATCACGGTAAGGGCCCTGGATTACCTTCTGAAGCCTTACGACGAGGAGGAACTGATGTTAGTGGTGGAGGAAGCCATGCATATTGCAGGGGAACACCGGCAGGATGAAGGGGATGGGGATGAAAATGAAAATGAGATTCCTGCGCCGCCAGATACAGAGGAGCCGGAGGACGGAGGACATGCCCGTCTGTCAAAGGTTACATCCTTAATCAGCCAGTACATACATGAGAATTATATGTTTGACATTTCCATGCAGGATGCCGCAAGGGCCATGAATTATTCAGAGGCCTATTTCTGCAAGCTGTTCAAGCAGTGTTTTGACCAGAATTTCACATCCTACCTGACACAGTACCGGATAAAGGAGGCCAAGAAGATGCTAAGCCAGCCAACGGTCAATGTGAAGGAGATTGGAAGGGCAGTGGGCTATGGGGATTCCAATTACTTTGCAAAGGTGTTCAAGCGCATAACGGGACAGAGCCCCACAGAGTACAGATTGTCTATTTTCCAGAAGGGATAAAGATTGTATAAAGACCATATATGTGATATTTGCATAAATGGATGGGAGAAACAAGTTAAAATCCTACTATGATTCACAAAAATTTACTATGTTCAGAAACGCAAAATACTCTTATAATAAAATCAGTGTTAAGAAAACATAAAAATATCATGTGAAAGCATGAAAAAAGTATTAAGAGGAGGACACGTTTCATGAAAAAAAGATGGATTAGTACCGCGTTGTGTGCAGCAATGGTAGCCGGCTCCCTGGCAGGCTGCGGCTTAAAGAGCCCTGATGCAACCACAGCGGCTCCCGCAGCAACTGAGGCACCTACAGAGGCCGCAAAGGCAGAGGGGGATGCTGCTGAGGAGTCAAAGACAGAAGCAGCTGATACCGAGGCAGCAGCTGATACCAGCGACATGCCTGAGGTCACTCTGGTTATGGCAGAGGTTAACCCGTTAGACACCATTGTGGGACAGACTGATACCAAATTTAAGGAGACTGTTGAGGAACTGTCCGGCGGCAAGATTAAGATTGACCTGCAGGCCAGCGGTGTACTTGGTTCAGAGAACGACGTTCTGGATACCATGCTTGGCGGCGGCGGCACCATTGATATTTCCCGTATTTCCGCATTTGCCCTGACAAGCTACGGCGCTGAGAAGTCCGTGCTTCTGTCCATTCCTTATACATTTGCAAACCGTGACCACTTCTGGAAGTTTGCTGACAGCGAACTGGCTCCTGAATTCCTCATGGAACCTCATGACAACGGACTTGGCGTAAGAGGCCTGTACTACGGCGAGGAAGGCTTCCGTCACTTCTTCACAGTTAAGGAAGTTAAGGGCTTAGACGACTTAAAGGGCATGAAGCTGCGTGTGTCCAATGACCCGATTATGAATGGTATGGTGGAAGGACTCGGCGCAAGCCCAACGGTTGTTTCCTTTAACGAACTGTACTCCGCACTTCAGACCGGTGTTGTGGACGGTGCTGAGCAGCCAATCGCAAACTACAAGTCCAACGCATTCCAGGAAGTTGCTCCAAACCTGATTCTGGACGGCCATACACTGGGCGCAATCCAGGTTATCATCACAGATGAAGCATGGGATAAGCTGACAGAAGAGCAGCAGAACATCCTGATGGAAGCCGGCAAGGTTGCATCCCAGTTCAACAGAACCATTTCTGAGGAAGCTGAGAACAAGGTGCTTGAGGAATTAAAGGCTGATGGCATTAACGTGGTTGAGGTTCCTGATATCAAGCCATGGCAGGATGCTTGTAAAGGCATCATCGAGTCTTCTACAAAGGACCAGGCTGAACTGTATCAGCAGATTCTTGACATGAACAAATAATAAACGGCAATCAGACAGGCACAGGGCAAATGAATAAACTCTGTGCCTGTAGTTTTTGAAAGGGGAATCAATATGCCTGCAATATTTCAAAAGATTGATAAAATCAGGCCTGCATATGATATGACATACAGGGTTGTACTGTTCCTTTGCAAGCTGCTTCTGGTAGTGGATATCCTTATCACCACCATGGCTGTGGCAGGAAGGTACATTTCGTTCATTCCCGATCCTGCGTGGAGTGAAGAGGTTGTTCTGACCTGCATGTCCTATATGGCAGTGCTTTCGGCAGCTCTTGCCATCAGAAGAGGCGCTCATATCCGCATGACCGCATTTGACCGGTATCTGCCCGCTAAGGTGGTAAAGAGCCTTGATATCATCGCTGACCTGGCAGTGCTTGCGCTGGCGGTAATCATGATTACAGTGGGCTGGAAGTATGCAACAGGAATCGGCTCCAAAGGTACCTATGTGAGCATGCCCAAGGTTTCCAGGTTCTGGATGTATTTCCCGGTGCCTCTGGCCGGCGTGGCCATGCTGGTTTTTGAAGTAGAGGCCTTATACAATCATGTTAAGAGTTTCTTTGTAAAGGAGGGGATGGAGTAATGGATGCAAATAGCATGGCAATTCTGGTTTTGCTGGGCAGCTTCTTCCTGATGGTATTCTTACGGTTCCCCATCGCTTATGCGGTGGCGCTTTCATCTGTGTTCTGCCTTTTGTTCCAGGGACATAACCTGACTACCATCTGCCAGCAGATGGTAAAGGGAATCAGCTCCTTCAGCCTGATGGCTGTTCCCTTCTTTATCACCATGGGATGCCTGATGGGTTCCGGCGGTATTTCCGAAAAGCTGATTGCACTGGCCAATGCATGTGTGGGATGGATGCGGGGCGGCATGGCAATGGTTAATATTGTCGCTTCTTATTTCTTTGGCGGTATCTCAGGTTCTGCTTCTGCAGATACGGCTTCTCTTGGTTCCATCCTGATTCCCATGATGGTGGACCAGGGATACGATGACGATTTCTCAACAGCAGTAACCATCACTTCATCCTGTGAGGGACTGCTGGTGCCTCCCAGCCACAATATGGTTATCTATGCCACCACGGCAGGCGGTATCTCCGTGGGAAGCCTTTTCCTGGCAGGATATATACCGGGAGCACTGCTGGCCGTAACGCTGATGATAGGATCCTATATCATTTCCGTTAAGCGTAATTACCCTAAGGGCGAGAAGTTCAGCATCATCAACCTGATTAAGCAGCTGAGTGTTTCCTTCTGGGCTCTGGCAGCTGTGCTGATAGTTGTATTCGGCGTGGTGGGCGGTGTGTTTACGGCCACAGAGTCCGCAGCAGTTGCTGTTATCTACAGCCTGATTGTCAGCGTGTTTATCTACAGGGGACTGGACTGGAAGGGCGTATGGAGAGTCCTGGGAGACAGCGTGGACACCCTGTCCATTGTAATGATTCTCATTGCCACATCCAATATTTTCGGATTCTGCCTGACCCAGCTGCATGTGCCTATCCTGGCCGCCAGCGCAATCACCGGCATGACCAATAACCCCATTATTCTGGCCCTGCTGCTGAACCTGATTCTTCTGGTGCTCGGATGTATCATGGATATGGCGCCAATCATCCTGATTGCAACCCCTATCCTGCTGCCTATCGCCACATCCATTGGTCTGGACCCGATTCAGTTTGGTATCATGGTAGTGCTTAACTGCGGTATCGGACTTCTGACACCTCCTGTTGGCGCTGTTCTGTTCATTGGCTCTGCGGTTTCCAAGGTGCCCATGGAGCGGGTGGTTAAGGCTACGCTTCCATTCTATGTGTGTATGATTATCACCCTGCTGCTGATTACCTTTATTCCGGCTGTCAGCATGTGGCTTCCATCTGTACTGGCCCACTAATAAATGAATACCGGAAAGCAGTTTATCATGTTATAATGAAAGTTCAGAGTGGCGGCCATGTCGCCACTCTGTTAAGATTCAGGACATCCGTACAAGGAGCATATGAATGAGATACAAATACACATACAGGACAACAGCGCGGGATTTATGGCAGCTTTCCATGTATTATATATACGGTTCGCTGGCAGGACTTTGTAATATCATATTTACAGTGGCGGCATTTGCCTTGGGCTTCTCCAGGTGGGACCAGGCCCAGGGGATCGTGAGGTGTCTCATTGTGCTGGGGTGCTGCCTTTTTACAGTAATCCAGCCGCTTATGATTTATGCCAAGGCAAAGAAGCAGGCGGCGGGGATTGCCCAGGACACCCAGGTTTCTATTGACGACAACGGGCTTTACATCCGGGTGGGCGATGACACGTCGCAGCTGCCGTGGAAGTCGGTAAAAAGGATATCCAGGAAACCTGCCATGATTATTATATTCAGCGATACCACCCATGGATTTATATTTACAAACCGTGTGCTTGGAAATGAGAAAGAAGAATTTTACCGTTATGCCTCCTCTAAGGTGGAAGGCAGGAATGTGCATAATTAAAGGACAGGCCCTCCTTGACCGGGTCTGGTAACTGGGGTATGATATATGCGAAGGGAGGGACGGCTGCTTGAGAAAAAATGTGATTTACCTGATGGGCTGCGCCGCTGTAATGATTCTGGCCGCATCCTGTGCAGGCAGAAGCAAGGACAGCACGGCGCAGAAGACAGTTCCGGAGTTCGTCCTGACATATGCTGAGAATCAGGCGGAGGATTATCCCACCACCCAGGGAGCTTATAAATTTGCAGAGCTGGTACATGAACAGACCGGGGGCAGGGTGGAGATACAGGTCAATGCGGGCGGTGTTCTCGGAGACGAGAAAACAGTGATTGAACAGCTTCAGTTTGGCGGGGTGGATTTTGCCAGGGTATCCCTGTCGCCCCTGGCTGAGTTTGTGCCCAAGCTGAATGTACTTCAGATGCCCTATCTGTATACAGGAAGAGAGCACATGTGGAAGGTGTTAGAGGGGCCCATTGGCACGGATTTCATGAATTCCTTCGGCGGTTCCAGCCTGGTGCCGCTGTCCTGGTATGATGCAGGCGCTCGTAATTTCTACAGTACGGCCGGGCCCATTGAGTCCCTGGACGACATGAAGGGGCTTAAAATCAGGGTCCAGGAATCTGAACTGATGATGGATACGATTCAGGCTCTGGGTGCCACGCCGGTGCCCATGGCTTTTGGGGATGTATATTCAGGCCTGCAGACAGGGGAGATAGACGGGGCCGAGAACAACTGGCCTTCCTATGAGTCCACCAGGCATTATGAGGTGGCCAAATATTTCACCCTGGATGAACACACCAGGGTTCCGGAACTCCAGCTGGCAGCCCAGTCCACCTGGGATAAGCTGCCGGAGGAATACAGGAACATTATACGGGATTGTGCACAGAAATCGGCCCTGTATGAGCGTGAACTGTGGGATGAGCGTGAGAAGACCTCAGAGGACAGGGTCAGGAGAGCCGGATGCGTGGTGACGGAGCTGGATGCCAGGGAGAAAGAACGGTTCCAGGAAGCCGCGGCCCCTATGTACGAAAAATACTGTTCTGAATATGTGGATATTATTGACGATATCATGGACGCGGGAAGACAGTGACAGGCTTCAGATTGGACAGGATAGAAATAAATTAGAATATAGAGCAAAAAACAGACCATGGTCCGTGCAGTGGATCCATGGTCTTATTTTGATTGATTTTTTTACGGATAGACTCAGATAAGTGTCAGCCCAGGGGTACGATGGTGACATTATCCCCCGAACCGTTATCAGGAGACGGTGCCTGTGATGCCTGGGTAGGTGATGGTGCCTGCGGCGCCTGAGTGGGAGACGGTGCCTGTGACGACTGAGTAGGCGATGGCGTCTGGGGGTCGGCGGGAGACAGGGCAGCTGTTGTGGCCGCGGTGGATTCTGCGGCTTTAGTGGATTCTGCGGCCTTAGTGGTCTCCTTGGCTTTGGTGGTCTCCTTGGCCTTGGTAGTCTCCTTGGCTTTGGTGGTTTCCTTGGCCTTGGTAGTCTCCTTGGCTTTGGTGGTCTCCTTGGCCTTGGTGGTCTCCTTGGCCTTGGTGGTTTCTTTGGCCTTGGTGCTTTCCTTGGCCTTGCTGGTTTCCTTATCCGTGCCCGAACCTTTGGAGCTGCTGCCGTTAGTGCCGTTGGTGCCGTCTGAAGGGAATTCCTTGTCACGGCCGCTGAGGTCTATGCCGTCTTTTACGCTGAAATAGGAGCTTTTTATGGTATTGCCCGCGTAATCCGCCACAAATACTACAAGGGTCTGAGTATCCATGGGGAAGGTGATCTCTCCGGATTCTTTATTAATATGGCTGGGTTTGACAGTCTTTTCCTCTTCATCCGTGGCATAGACAGCATCAAAGTTAATACCGGACTGGCTGTCCTCCGCTGTAATGGTTAGAATGCCGTTTTCCATCACATAATCTTCCTGTATGGTAGGCGCCATATCGTCCAGGGCTTGAATGGTGTCAGACAGTCTGGCAGACATTCCGTTCCATCCCTTCACATATATCTGCAGGGTCCCGTTGCTGGTCAGGGTGGCAGTGTAGACTCCCTTTTCCTTTTCCATTTCAAGGGGCTGGGATTCCATGGTGACGCTGGTTTCGCGTATGGGGAGAAGGGAACGTATGCGGATGGATATATCCACGCTGCGGTAATCCCTGGTGTCAGATACATCATACTCTATCTTGGGTTTGGATGTGGCCACAATGAATATGACCAGATTGATTAGGATAAAGGGGAGTATGTAGAATACCAGGGTATGCAGTTTTCTGTTATCGTTCCATGAACGTTTATTATAGGTGTTGCGTTTTGTGCTTCTGCCGCGGTTGCCGCCGTAAGAACCGGAAGCACGTTCGCTGCGGGGAGCCGAATATGACGAATGACGATCCATGAATTATCCTCCTTAAGTATTGCGGAAAAAATACTTCTATAGCATATCAGAAATTCTCTTTTCTTACAAGTTTAACTTGGAAAATGGCAAAGATTCCACAATACCCTTCAAAATGCCGCCTGAATATGTTATGATAGGTATGATTCCTGACATCAAAGGGAGAGGTACATAAGGAATATAAATAGTGCTATCACAGAAGGAGTAAGACCTATGATTGGAGAAGCGGCTGCGTTTGCAGATAAAGCCCACAAGGGAGCTTTCAGAAAGGGCACGAAGATTCCGTACATCACGCATCCCATGGAGACGGCAGTGATTGTGTCCGCCTTTACGGATGATGAGGAAATCATTGCGGCAGCGCTGCTTCATGATGTTATGGAAGATGCAGGAGTTACCAGGGAAGAACTGGAGGACACGTTTGGTTCCAGAGTAGCGGATCTGGTAGTGGATGAGAGCGAGGATAAAAGCCGCAGCTGGCAGGAGCGAAAGACTCGTACGGTCAGACATCTCTGCACGGCTTCCAGGGAGATTAAGATATTGGCTCTGGGGGACAAGCTCAGCAACATGCGCTGTACGGCCAGGGATTATCTGGTGGTGGGCGATGCCATATGGCAGCGGTTTAATGAAAAGGATAAGCGGAAGCATGCCCGGTACTATTGGGGGATAGCCCATGCTCTGAAGGAGTTGGAGGACCACCTGTATTTCAAGGAATATGTGATGTTATGCAGGGCCGTGTTCGGTGAGGATGTTATTTCCTCAAATAAAGACATGATGCGAGGAGAATGTGAATGATCAGATTTGGGAAAAAGTCAAAGATTCTGGCTGCTGTCTTGGCAGCCGGAATTATTTTAAGTATGCAGGGAATGACGGCATTCGCCGGAAGTACAGGGGTAGGTGCGGCTAAGCCGGCCCAGACAGGTCCGGGTGTGGCAGCACAGAATGACAGCCAGCCGGGTCAGGCTGGGGGGCAGACAGTACAGCCGGAGGGCCAGAACGGCCAGACCGACCAGGCGGAGGGCCAGACAGTACAGCCGGTGGGCCAGGCAGGCCAGACGGAGGGACAGGCAGCCCAGGCGGAAGGCCAGACAGGCCAGGCCGAGGGCCAGACAGCTCAGCCGGTGGGCCAGGAACAGAGCACACAGCCGGTTACGGGCCAGGAACCTCTCCAGGTGAATTACAGTGCTTTTATATTGCAGCAGGGATGGAGCGCGGTCACGGCTGATAACAATTTGTGTTCAGCCCCGGTCAACTCATGGGTCACTGCCGTAAAGGCTAATCTGATTCATATTCCGGACGGTACACAGGTGGGTATTCGCTACCAGGTGAATCTGAGCGGTACGGGTTGGCTCTCCTGGGCGGAGGACGGAGCTGAGACAGGAGGAGCAGAAGGCGTCATGCCTCTGGAATCCATACGCATGGAACTGACTGGCAGCGGCGCAGCCGCATATGATTTATACTATAAAGTACTTCAGAACGGCGCCTGGACAGACTGGGCGGCCAATGGCGCGTCCGCCGGACAGGAGGGGGCAGGTCTCAGGGTGGACGGCATACGGGCTTCCATCACGGCTAAGGGTGCAGGGATTCCTGCGGAACCGGTGGTTTCCCATGGAATTGACCCATCCAGGCCCATGATTGCCCTTACATTTGATGACGGACCCAAGACATCCGTGACCAGCCGGATACTGGACAGTCTGCAGGCCAATGGAGGAAGGGCAACATTCTTCATGCTGGGTTCCAATGTGAACGCCAATGCAGGCGTAATCAAGCGCATGGTGGACCAGGGATGCGAGGTTGCCAACCACACCCATGACCACAAATACCTGACTAAAATCGGTGCAGAGGGAATTGTAAGCCAGGTGGGCTCTACCAACCAGAAGATCCAGGCTGTCTGCGGCGTATCACCGGTCCTCATGCGCCCGCCGGGCGGATATATTGATGGGGCATCCCTTAACGTGCTGGGCTCTATGGGTATGCCCGCCATCATGTGGTCCATTGATACCAGGGACTGGCAGCACAGGAATGCGCAGAGGACCATTGACACCGTGCTGAGCCAGGTAAAGGATGGGGATATCATACTGATGCATGATATCTACAGTACAACAGCAGATGCGGCGGTGGTGCTGATTCCGGAACTGACAGCGCGGGGATATCAGCTGGTGACAGTAAGCGAGCTGGCGGCCTACAGGGGAGGAATTGCTCCCGGACACAAGTACAGCCAGTTCAGACCGTGATTCTTCAGCTGACAGTGCAGAGGCAGGTAAATTAGAGACGGTATTCCTTCTAGCGGAGAGGGGATACCGTCTTTTTGTCCGCCCTGCTGTCAATAGGGGCCGGGGATTGATTGAGCGTCCCAGCATATAAGTACCGGCATATCAGGCCCGGCATATAAGTCCCTCCATATGAGGTGAATAATATCGGAATTACCCTTGATTCTTGTTCTCAGGTTATGTATAATAAGACCACAGATTGTTTTCTTCAGACATCTGGCTGTGCGTCTGCACAGAGGCGAGGTTTTCTTCTGAAACCCGTGTTTCCCATTTTAGCAGGCAGTTTTCATCTGTGCACATTGACATATTCATATGATTTGTATACTGTTCTCCGGCAGTTTGTAAAATGGCAGATAGCCGGGAGGAATGCTTATGGCATATAGAGAGAAAAGAATACCGCCGGAAAGACGGTTGAATATAAGAGGTATAATGGGCAGGGCTGTGTTTGCTGTGACTGCCGTGGCGGCAGCTGTATTCTGGCTGTCAGGCAGCGGGGCGGCCATGGCGGCGCAGGAACCGCAGGAGGAGGAAGGTTATGGCGCAGAGCTTCGGATCACCCGGGATGTGGAGACGGCAGAGGACGGTGGAATCCGGGAGCCGGCTGACCGGTATTGGGACGGTGATGGAAAGGAGTACCGGCTGGATTCCTGGGAGATAGTGACAATTCCGGGACAGGATGTCAGCCGGCGTCTGGAGCGGAAGATGGTGTATACTGGTGTGGAAGGGGCTGAAGAGATTCCAGGGTCCATTTCTTTGAAGGAGGATGTATCGGGAAGCCAGGCAGAGGGAACCCTGTTCCTGAGGAAAAGCCGGATTGTAAGAGAGGAGTGGCAGGATGGATTTACGGCGCCTGTCACCTTTCACGCCTACGGTGCGGATGAATACCATGGAGGTTCCCTGGTTATACCGGGGGACGCGGTTTTAGAGACCTGCGTGTCCATGGGGGGACAGCTGCTGGAGTTTATGGGCCTGTCTCCCCTGGAGTACCGCATACTCTCCGCAGACTGGTATGGGGAGTCATACGAGGATGAGGAGGGGAGAATGTGCCGCCAGGCCATGGTCTGGGGACAAAAGCTCCTTAGGGACTATGAGGCTGAATATGAAGGGGAAGTCAGCTGGATAAAACCGGAAACCCAAGAGCTGGAGATGGTTTACAGGCAGATTTCCGCGGTTTCTCCTGCAGCTTTGGAGACAGCTCAGGGGGCAGAACATGTACCTGCGCCGGAGATTCAGGGTGAAGGTCCGGAAGGAAGTCTCTGGTACTGGGTACGCAGCGGTTTTGTCATAACGGTGGGGGCTGGACTCATAGGCATAGGCGTGGGACTGCTGGCTCTTTTGGCAGTGTGGTACAGGCAGAACCGGCGGGAACACCGAAGAAGATGTCTGCCCCGCATAAAAGGTTGAGCCCTGCGGCTCAGGTATGGTATACTTCACATAACAAGGGAGGGATAAGCTCCCGTTAGAAAAGGAGAACAGATATGACAAATCCTGTGTATGACAAGCTGAGAAACTGCTATGACAGCATAAAAGGTAAGATTCCCTTTGAACCTAAGGTGGCACTGGTGCTGGGGTCCGGTCTTGGTGACTATGCGGAGCAGCTGGAAATCCAGGGGACCATTGATTACCATGATATAGAGGGATTTCCGGTATCTACGGTACCCGGACATAAGGGCAGGTTTGTGTTCGCCCGTATAAATGAGGTTCCGGCCGTGCTGATGCAGGGACGGGTCCATTATTATGAGGGCTATCCCATGTCAGATGTGGTCCTGCCTGTCCGTCTTATGAAGCTTATGGGAGCGGAAATCCTCTTTCTGACCAATGCGGCCGGCGGAGTCAACTATGATTATGGGGCAGGGGACTTTATGCTCATAAAGGACCAGATATCCTGCTTTGTCCCCTCCCCGCTGGTGGGGCCGAACCTGGAGGAGCTGGGACCAAGATTCCCGGATATGAGCCATATATACGATGAGGATCTGAGGGATATTATCCGCTCCACTGCTCTTGAGCTTGGAATCAGGATACAGGAGGGGGTCTATGTGCAGCTTACAGGACCTGCCTACGAAAGCCCGCATGAGGTGAAAATGTGCAGGATACTGGGCGGGGATGCAGTTGGCATGAGTACGGCCTGCGAGGCAGTGGCGGCCAATCACATGGGGATGAAGATATGCGGTATATCCTGTATATCCAATCTGGCCTGTGGTATGACAGACGTTCCTTTGTCCCACAAGGAGGTCCAGGAGGCGTCGGATAAAATGGCCCCTCTCTTCAAAAAGCTGGTATCAGAGTCCATCAGAAAACTGGGGAGTATTTAAACTTTTATGAAAAATTAAAGAAAAAGACATAGTAAAATAGTGTTTTTCGTAGTAATATGTAACGTGGACAAAGGCAGGGGGAATATGCTGCCCGTCCTGGCATAGTATATGACATATCATGATTTAGAAAAGAGGAGATTATTATGAAGAGACACTATTTGGCAGTTGCAGTCCTGGCACTTGCATTGGGGATGACAGCTTGTTCTTCCGGCAATAAAGAAACTACAGCGGCCCCAACTACTACAGCATCCCAGACTGAGACAGAGAAAGCGACAGAAGCAGAAGACGATATGGAACTGGAATACTTCTATGGTTTTGTGGGAGAGGTAGCTGATAAGGTGGTTACCGTTAAGGACGACGAAGGCAAAGAAGTGAAGTTTGATGTATCTGAGGCTAAGATTGAAGGCGCAGATGCCATTGGAGAAGGTGATGAGGTAGAGGTTGCCTACGCAGGTGAGCTTTCCGCAGACACCACCAAGGCAAAATCAGTGGATATCGTTACATCTGCAGCAGCAGAGGCAGCGGAAGAGGCAGCCGCTGAGGAGGATGACATTGTCACAGGAACCGTAGAGAAAGCAGACGACAATACCCTGACCCTGACCACGGACGAGGGTACATATACCTTTAACACCAAGATTGCGCAGAAGGTATCCAAGGACGGCATCAAGTCCGGAGTACAGGCAGATGTGACCTACTACGGGGACCTGGAAGACGAGACCGACAAACCGGTGGCCACCAAAATTGTGACCGAGGATGCCATGGACTCAGAAGACGCTAAGATCAATACTCTTTCCGGCAAGGTGGCAGAAGTTGGGGCGGATTATGTGGTCATCGACACAGCGGACCCGGAGAATACCCTGTTTACCTTCCTGGGAAAAGAAGGCATGTTTGACAAACTGAAGGTAGGGGATACCGCAACTGTTATCTACGAGGGAACCCTTACAAACAAGACAATTACAGCTACCGGCGTGAAGTAGAGAAGATGCAGCTGGCCGCGGCACAGACAGATAAGGACTGTGCCGCGGCATTTTTTATTTAAAATAATTAGCACTCGACCCTTGACAGTGCTAACAACATGTGTTATAGTACGACTAGAACAAAGATGACAAAGCACAATTCCGTAGGCCGCTGCTTCCGGAGGATACACACAGGCATTCTGGTCAGAGGCGGCAGAGAAGAAAGGGGAATGGGCAATGAATATTAATAAATTTACTCAGAAGTCAATGGAAGCAGTTCAGAACTGTGAGAAGCTGGCATATGAATACGGAAACCAGCAGATTGATGAGCAGCACCTTCTGTACAGCCTGCTGACCCTGGAGGACAGCCTGATTCTTAAGCTGATTACCAAGATGGGAATACAGGGAGATATGTTTTCCAATGAGGCAAAGCAGGCAGTGGAGCGTCTGCCCAAGGTAAGCGGCAGCGGCCAGCTTTACATCAGCAGTGATTTGAATAAGGTGCTCATAAGCGGAGAGGACGAGGCAAAGGCCATGGGTGATGAATATGTATCCGTGGAGCACTTGTTCCTGTCTCTTTTAAAGCATCCCAATAAGGAAATCAAGGCGTTATTCAAGTTATATAATATAACCCGTGAGACATTTCTTCAGGCACTGTCCACAGTAAGGGGCAACCAGAGGGTGGTCAGCGATAATCCTGAGGCCACCTATGATACATTAGCCAAATATGGATATGACCTGGTGGAGCGGGCCAGGGACCAGAAGCTGGACCCGGTTATCGGCCGTGACAGCGAGATTCGTAATGTTATCCGTATCCTCTCCCGTAAGACGAAGAACAACCCGGTGCTTATCGGTGAGCCCGGCGTGGGCAAGACAGCCGTGGTGGAAGGTCTGGCCCAGAGAATCGTGCGGGGGGATGTCCCGGACGGACTGAAGGATAAGAAGCTCTTTGCCCTGGACATGGGAGCCCTGGTGGCGGGAGCCAAGTACAGGGGTGAATTTGAGGAACGGCTGAAGGCTGTGCTGGAAGAGGTAAAAAAGAGCGACGGGCAGATTATTTTGTTTATTGATGAGCTGCATACCATTGTGGGGGCAGGTAAGACAGAGGGGTCAATGGACGCGGGCAATATGCTAAAGCCCATGCTGGCCAGGGGAGAGCTTCACTGTATCGGCGCCACCACACTCAATGAGTACCGCCAGTATATAGAGAAGGACGCTGCGCTGGAACGAAGATTCCAGCCGGTGATGGTGGATGAACCCACGGTGGAGGATACTATCTCCATACTGAGGGGACTTAAGGAGCGCTATGAAGTATTCCATGGAGTGAAGATAACAGACTCTGCTCTGGTGAGCGCAGCCACCCTGTCCGACCGGTATATTACCGACCGTTTCCTGCCTGATAAGGCCATTGACCTGGTGGATGAAGCCTGCGCCATGATTAAGACTGAGATGGATACCATGCCTGCGGAGCTGGATGAGATGTCCAGGAAAATCATGCAGATGGAGATAGAGGAAGCAGCCCTTAAGAAGGAAACAGACCGTCTGAGCCAGGACCGCCTGGCGGATCTCCAGAAAGAGCTGGCTGAGCTTCACGATGAGTTCGCGTCTAAAAAAGCCCAGTGGGAGAATGAAAAGGCCAGTGTGGACCGTCTTTCGTCCCTCAGGGAAGAGATAGAGAGTGTAAACAGGGAGATTCAGGACGCACAGCAGAAGTATGACCTGAATAAAGCGGCGGAGCTGCAGTATGGCAGACTGCCGGAACTCCAGAAGGAGCTGCAGGCGGAAGAGGAACGCATCCGCAATGAGGACTTAAGCCTTGTGAGGGAGAGCGTTTCAGAGGATGAGATTGCAAGAATCGTATCCAAATGGACCGGAATTCCGGTTGCCAAGCTGACAGAGAGTGAGAGAAGCAAGACCCTGCATCTGGATGAGGTTCTTCACAAACGTGTGGTGGGCCAGGATGAAGGCGTGCAGCTGGTAACCCAGTCCATCATCCGTTCCAAGGCAGGCATCAAGGACCCCACCAAGCCAATCGGATCCTTCCTGTTCCTGGGGCCTACCGGTGTAGGTAAGACGGAGCTGGCCAAAGCCCTTGCCGAGGCGTTGTTTGACGACGAGTCCAACATAATTCGGATTGATATGAGCGAGTACATGGAGAAGCATTCCGTGTCGCGTCTTATCGGAGCGCCTCCAGGATACGTTGGATACGACGAGGGAGGACAGCTGACAGAGGCCGTGCGCCGCAAACCATACAGCGTGGTGCTGTTTGACGAAGTGGAGAAGGCCCATCCGGACGTGTTTAACGTACTTTTGCAGGTCCTGGATGATGGACGTATCACGGATTCCCAGGGCAGGACCGTGGACTTTAAGAATACCATCATTATCCTCACCTCCAACATCGGTTCCCAGTATCTGCTGGAAGGAATTGATGAGAACGGAAACATCAGGCCCCAGGTGGAAAATATGGTTATAGATGAGCTTCGCGCCCATTTCAGACCGGAGTTCTTAAACCGTCTGGATGAAACCATACTCTTTAAGCCCTTAACCAGAATGGATATCGCAAGAATTGTGGATCTCTGTGTGGCAGACCTGAATAAACGTCTGGCCGACAGGGAACTGACCATAGAGCTGACAATGGGAGCCAAGGAATTCGTAACGGATAAGGGATATGATCCGGCCTATGGTGCCCGTCCCCTGAAACGTTATCTCCAGAAGAATGTGGAGACCCTGGCAGCGAGAATTATACTGGGTGACGGAGTCAGGGAAGGAAGCACCATTGTCATAGATGTGGACGAGGACAAAACACGGCTGATTGCATATGTGGAATGATGTTAGATAAATATATATGAAGATACAGGTGAGGGAGCGAATCTGCGCAAACAGGTTCTCTCCCTTGCTTTTTTCCATAAATTAGGAGGTATTTTTCAGAAAATTTCTAATGAAGAAATATAATTACATCAACTTCTGGGGATGACGAAAAAAGTAGGGAAAATACCCTAATTTCATGTTGAAAACGTTACTTGCAGGTGATATAATCGTTTCTGCTGAAAGCCGGTGTACCTATAGCCGGAATAGAACTAGATATAGGGTATTTGATGTGGATTTAATCAATATGAGGTAATAGAAAGCAGGTAAAAATTGTGAGTACCATTCCGAAAGACCCAGTTATTTTGCTGAGTTATGTAAACACGCAGCTCCGTGACAATTATAGTTCTTTGGACGAGATGTGCCAGGCATTGGATGCGGATAAGTCCAGAATTATATCTGTACTGTCTGGTATTGGCTACCAATATGAGCCGACTCAGAATAGTTTCCGTTAATAAAATCATATATAAGTGTTTTGCGGCCGGCTTTGTCTGACTTATATCAGATAAAGCCGGTTTTGTACATATGAATGCCATATGGAAAGGGGGAGGGGAACCATGCCGCGTTACAGATACAGGGCGAAAAGTGAAGATGGAAGAGTTCACTGTGGAACCGAGAAGGCAGACAGCGGCCGGGCTCTTTTCGTCATACTTAAATCCAGGGGACTCTATTGTTATGAATACAGCTCGCTGGAGCGGACACCCTCAGCGCGTCCGGCAAAGCTGAATCAGAGACAGCTTCCTCTGCTGTGCAGGCAGTTAGCAGCCATGCTGACAGCCGGAGTGCCGCTGTCCAGAGCTTTGGAGGTGAGCGCGGGGTCTGCCAGGGATAAGACCCTTAAGGTGACGCTTGCCGGACTCAGGGAGAGCATACACAAGGGACGTACCTTGTCAGAAGCCATGGAGGAGATGAAGGGAGTATTTCCTAATCTGTTGGTTTATATGACGCGCACGGGCGAGTCCAGCGGAAGGCTGGATGAACTGCTCCATAAGATGGCGGGGTACTACGGACGGGAGGAAGAATTAAATGGCAAGGTGCGGGCGGCCATGACGTATCCGGTCATATTGTTTTCTATTACCGTGTTAGCCGCCGTATTTATGCTGACCACGGTTCTTCCGCAGTTTGCCTCCATGCTGCAGGAGCAGGAGCTGCCCTGGATTACCCGGATGATGATGAGGCTCAGTTTCAGCCTCCGCAGCCGCGGGGTTCTCTACATTATGCTTATTCTGGTATTGATGGCCCTGTTCAAGGGGATTCTAACATGTCCTTTTGTCCGGCTGCAGGCAGACCGGGCTGTGCTGTATACTCCAATAATAGGAAAACTTTTAAGCACCGTATATACATCCCGCTTTGCATCTGCCTTTGCCGTGCTTTACGGAAGCGGAATTGGAATTCTGGATGCCATGCACACCGTAGGGCGGGTCATGGGAAACTCATATGTGGAGAAGGGACTGGTCCAGGTTGCGGAGAGCTTAAAAGGAGGCGTGATGCTGTCCCAGGCGTTGGATGAGCTGAATCTGTTCCAGCCGGTGCTCATCTCTATGGTGGCAGCAGGAGAGGAATCAGGCGCATTGGATATGGTGCTGGAGGATGCGGGAAGTTTTTATGAAAAGGAGGCAGCCAGGGCAGTCAACCAGATGATTGCCCTTCTGGAGCCAGCCATGATTCTCATACTTGCCCTGGTGGTAGGCAGTGTGGTCATGGCCATCATGATGCCTGTATTTAACATGTACTCGTCAATGCTGTAAGAGGTAGAAAATGGAATATTACATATGTTTGGAAGAGGACAGGATATGTTATGTCCGCGGCAGGTTTAAACGGTGTGCGGGTTCCGGGCTTCGCCGCTGCCTGGAAATAGTGGAGTGGGAATTCGTGGAGCCGGTGCCTGATGTGGCATCGGCCCTGACGCGTCTTGCTGAAAAATACGGCATGGAGGGGAAACGTGTCAATCTGATAGCTGGACGGGATGTCAGGATGATGAGCTTTGCCATTCCAAAGGCAGGAAAGAACGCCATGAAAAGAATGGCAGTCAATGAGATGTCCCTGCTGGACCCGGATTTTGGAAACCATGCAGCAGCCCTGGATCTGAGGGCGAAAACCGGCAGGACAATGGCGGATGTTACTGCCTACTATATGGAACAGCGCAGTCTGGATGCGTATAAGAAGGCCGTGGAGGACGGGAAGATGATATGCGGCCGTGTCCTGGTCCTGCCTGACTGTATGGCCATTATGGCCAGGGAGCTATGGAGGGAAGAGCGGGTTCTTCTGCTGGATGTGAACCAGGCCAGCATGGGCTTTTATGTGTTGTCAGGCGGACATTGTCTGGCATGCCGTATGACAGGCCTGAAGGCCGGCTGTTTTCTGCGGGAGGGAGCAGTGGACATGCTCTGTGAAGAGATGGCGGAGCAGGTGGAGGACCTGATACAGGACTGTACTGCGGCGTCAGATGTTCCTGTCCCGGATTGTATGGTACTCATGACATCCTGTATTCCTGACGCACAGGCAGCGGCTGAATATATGTCCGGACGGTTTAAGATACCCTGCAGTGTCAGAATGCCGGAACCAGTGGACGCCGTATGTCTGGCAGTTTGTGTGGCTGGTTCCCTGGAGGGAAAGAGAAAGGCTCTGGAACTGGAGGAACGGGGATATGAGGATGGAAAGAACTCTATTCTGGGCCGCGGGCCGTTTATGACCAGAGGCTGGGCTTTATTCCTGCTTGCCAACGGATTGGCGGCGGCGGGATTGTCCTTTCACGCGGCCTATATGGACCATGCGGCAGGGAAAGCGCTGGCCAGGACAGAGTATGCGATGGAAGGAGCGGAGTATAAGACCCGTGTCCGTAAATCCATGGAGATGGAAGAAAGAATAGGTGAAATGTCGGTTGACAGGGAGAAAACACGGACAGAGAAGGCGCTGTTGGCCGGAAAGAATCTGCTGGGCATGAATGAATTCAGGGCATTTACAGAGGCCATGAATCCGGAGATGAGAATTGAATCCATTTCCTTTGACGGCGAGGGGCCTTACCTTCAGATGGTGGTGTCCATGGATCGTTCTGAGGATGTACCGGCCTACGTGGAGAGGGTGGAACATTCCGGGATTTTCAGGCAGGTAGGACACAGCCTGTGGGAAAAGAGCGCAGAGGACAGGGAGACAGAGCGGATATACGCAACTGTTTACGGAACTCTGGGAATGGGAGGACAGGATGAAGCTCAGTAGCAGGGAGCGGTTTCTCATAGGTGTATTGTTCACCATCATTATCTGGGCTGTGGCGCTGGAAGTATTTATCTGGCCGGGACGCGCCGAATACCGGAAGTCTGTGGAGCTGATGGAAAGCGGGAATCAGGAAAGGGAGGAAATGGAATTTTACCTGAGCCATTATGAGGAACTGGAACAGAAGTTAAAGGAATGGGAGAGTTTAAGGAATACAGAGGATTTCTTCTACCGGGATATTGATGATATTTTTATGGACAGGAGCTTGCAGGACATGGCAGCCAGGGCAGGGGTAAGCATACGCCGCATGAGTATAGGCGGAGCTGCTGCGGCAGAAATTTCCTATGACACGCAAACCTATGACGCGCAAAGCGATGACCCGGAGGAAAGCGGGAAGCCGGCCGTGGAAAGCGGGCCAGCCGGCAGGACGGTAAAGGAATCAGTCATTACCATGGAAATAGAATGTCCGGACCCAAAGGGTGTGATGACGTTTGCAGATGAAATATACAGGGAACAGAAAAGTGTTTTGGTAAGCTTTATGGATGTGGAAGCTGTGTATGAGAGCGGAGAGGATGGACAGGAAACGTATCAGGGAATGAAGGGAATCGTGGAGGTCAGGTATTATTATGAAGAAATCGGTTAACAGGTCATCCAGAGGAGGGTTTACTCTGATTGAGATTGTGGTATCAACTGCCCTCCTGGCAGTTGTCTGTACAGGGTTTCTGATGATGACGGCTGCCAATGCAGGCCAGCTGTCCGGGGAGCAGAGATTGGAACAGTCTAATTATAACCTCAGCGCCTTGGCCGGCGAAGGGGAGGGAGAGCCTACCGGAGAAACCATTGCAGTGGAGTTTGGCCTGGAAGAAGAGAACGGAGTCCGGGAAATATTTGAACAGTATGAAATCACTGAATCGGAGGAGGATACAGGCAACCATATGACATTTTACAGGCACAGATAAAGGCGGGGAATATGGCGAAAGGAAGCAGGACAGGGAAGAACAACGGAGGATTTACATTGATTGAGACAGTGGCTGCGCTGGCCATTGCTGCGGTCCTGGCTGTATTTATTTCCGGTTTCATCCATCCGCAGATGAAGCTGTATTATGAGCTGGACCGGCTTTCCCAGGCAAAGGCTATGTGCAGCGAGGCGTATCGCGGTCTGGAGGAAAAGCTGAGGTACGGCTATGTATTTTTCTGCGATTACCAAGATACAGGTGTGATATCGTACTATGTAAGGGACAGAGAGAAGATTCCGGATATTAAGGAGGGCAGGTCATATTATGAAGAACTGCCGCCGGTGGAGGACTGGCCGAGTATCTCCGCCGAGGAATTAGAAGTGGCGGAACTGGGCGGTATGGAATTAGAGCTGGATTTTAGCGGAACAAAGAATACGCGGGCCAAAGTGAGCATAAAGGTGAAGAAGGACGGGGATGTTATATATGAGCAGAAGACGGCCATCGGTTCCATGTATGGTTATACCATGGATTGGGAAGGCGGGACATGATGGGCAGGAGAAGAACAGTAAGAAAAAATAATGGGCATACCCGTGGAAGCAGCCTGATGTATGTGGTACTGCTCATGACGCTTTTAGCTGTGCTGTCCAGCGGATATATGGCTATTTCCCGGTACAATATGAAAGCTGCCCTGAAAAACAGGCGCTATATGGAGGCCCAGCTCTCCGCCAAGACCATTCACCGCTCCTTCTGCGAGGCAGTAAGCAGTGGGGAGTCCCCGGCCATGAATCTGATCTGGCAGAATTTCCAGGAAGACTGCGACAGGGTCAGGGAAGAATTTGATGCAATGATGGACGAAGAAGAGGCTGAGGAAGGGGAAGATGGGGAACTTAAGGCAGAATCCTTTTCTTCGGAGGAGGACACGGATACAACGGATGCAGAGGAAGAACTTCGCTGGGAACGGTATCTGTACCATGCATTGGGGAACAAGAAATATGTGGTCCGCGGAAAGGGATGTTCAGAGGATTCCGGCGGCACAGATGATGGTGCGGCGGATGCCCCTGCGGCAGACGGTTTTACTACAGACAGTAACATAACAGACAGCACAACAACAATTGACATTACATTGACAGCGCATCCCCTTAAATCCCTGGCCACGGTCCGCACCAGGGTAGAGAGCAGCGGGTACAGCTTTTCCATGATGGCGGACATTGTATTTGATGACCGGGACGGATCCGTGATGGTCATTGGCAAACCGTACCGTTCCAGCAGAGGGGATGACCCGGAAGTAAAAGTTTATCTGAATGGAAACGGTGTATACCGCTATTATGAAGGCAGCTGACCATGAGAAATGAAACGGGTGTGGTCCATTACCGGAAAAAACCCAGATACCACAGGAACAGCTGTCTGAACCAAAGACCGCATACCATCAGGGACACTGCAAAAAACGGGGCCATAGGTATCTGCGTCTTTCGGCCAACCCTTCCCCGCACAAGAGGAACTGCATACCAAAGGCCTGCTGCGACATAGCCCATCAGAAGGGCCGTTATTGCAGGAGCTGCGCCAATCAGCAGACCGCTGGCAGCAAAGAGCTTTACGTCGCCCCAGCCAACGCCTCCCCGGCTAAGCAGATTTACAAGAGCCAGGAAACCGCCTGCCAGAAGGGAGCCGCCCAGCCGGTTAATAATGGCGGGTCCGGATCCGGCTGCCAGTGAGATACAGGACAGAATAAGAATCAGGATATGGATGCCGTCAGGTATGTACATGTGCCGTGCGTCTATAAATGCAGCTGTAATAAGAATACTGGAAAACATACACATAAGGGCTGACTCCATACCTGGCCCTTTTGCCAGGAGACACAGGAGAAAGGCAGATGCAGTGAGAAGCTCCACAGCCGGATACTGAATGGAAACAGGGGCCCTGCAATACCGGCACCGGCCCTTTAGAAATAACCAGGACAGAACAGGAACCATATCGTAAAAGGCCAGTACATGGCCGCATGCCGGACAGTGGGAACGCCCGGTTACAAAATTCTGGTTTGCAGGTATGCGCAGGATACAGACATTCAGAAAGCTGCCTGTCACTGCGCCTAACAGTCCGTATAATACAAAATAGATAAAAACCATGGTATTACCTCGCTTCCGTCATAAACTGCTGCCTGGCGAAAGTATACCATATGGAAGGGAGAGGAGACAACAGTGCCAGATAAAATACCTATAGAAAACCTGTTGATTGACAGTGGATATCTGACCCGGAGCCAGCTGGACCGCGCCATGCGTCTTAAGCAGGGAAGGCCGGAATGCTCCATTGAGGAAATACTGACAGAGTTCGGTTATGTTACAGAAGCAGCACTGCTGACCTGTGCAGCTGCCAGGGACCATATGGAGGTGGCGCCTTTTGGCCCTCTCAAGGCTGATCGTAAGTCAGCGGCCGTGATTGAGCCGTCCTTTGCCGTGAGAAACCGGATTCTTCCCATGAGTTTTGAGGAAGAGTGTCTTATAGTGGCGGCAGCCTATCCGGTGTCTCCCGATGTGCTGGATGAGGTGGAAACCCTGTCCGGTATGAAGGTCAGGGCAGTGCTGGCGCCGGAGAAGGAACTGAAGCAGGCGCTTAAAAAGGCCTATGGTTCCGCACCGGAGCACGTATACGGAGAGAATCCATATGTTTCAATGGAGAGGCCCGGTGTGGGAGTTGGCGCGGCTGCGGAAGCCTCTGTTTCAGAGCTGGCCTTCATGGAACGGGTGGAAAGCGCTCCTGTGGTACGCATGGTCAATACGGTCATAGAGGAGGCCTTCCATAAAAATGCCAGTGACATTCATGTGGAGCCGGGAAAGAATGATCTGGTCATCCGCATCAGAATCAACGGGGACCTAATGGTCCATACTACGCTTAAAATGGAATATCACCGTCCCATGATAACCAGGCTTAAGCTGATGGCCGGTATGGACATTGCGGAAAAACGTCTTCCGCAGGATGGAAAATATCATTATGAGCGGGGTGAGGTGTCCACGGACCTGAGAATCTCCACCCTTCCCTCCATTTATGGAGAGAAAGCAGTTCTCAGGCTTTTGGGAAATGACAGGAATAACTCGCTGATGGATATAAGGCGTCTGGGAATGGAGGAAGAACAGAGGATTGTATTTGAGCATATCCTTAAGGCGCCTCACGGTATGGTCCTGGTGACAGGTCCCACTGGAAGCGGAAAGACAACCACCCTGTACGCTGCCATAAACCGGATGGTGAAAAAGAAGATCAACATAGTTACAGTGGAGGATCCGGCTGAGAAAGTTATGGACGGAATTACCCAGGTTCAGGTCAATTCCAAAGCCGGCCTTACATTTGCGTCTGCCCTGCGATCCATCTTAAGACAGGATCCGGACGTGATCATGGTAGGTGAAATGAGGGATGAGGAGACAGTGGCCATTGGAGTCAGGGCAGCCATCACAGGACATCTGGTTCTGTCCACCCTTCATACCAATGACTGCGCTTCCACAATCCACAGACTCCGCAATATGGGAGTTCCTCCTTATATGGCAGCGGCTTCCCTGTCCGGCATTGTGGCCCAGAGACTGGTAAAGCTGCTCTGTCCAAATTGCCGCCAGCCCTACGAGCCGGACGAGCGGGAGCAAAGGATATTTGCGGAGCGGGGGAGACATATTCCAGACAGGCTGTGGAGGTCTGCGGGCTGTCCTCTTTGCGGGGGTACGGGATATACCGGGAGGACAGCGGTCTATGAGATAATGGATGTGGATGAACAGATTAAGGCCATGATACTTGATAATGAGCCCCTTTCATCCATCCGCGAATACCAGGAAAAGAAAGGCTCCATGCCTCTAAGGGACCATGTCCTGAGGATGGCTGCCGACGGGGAAACCGATATGGAGGAGGCTGAGAAAATACTGTATTCCGTCCAGTAGGGAGCTGCAAACGTACAAAAGAAAAGAGGAGTCATGATAATGAGTATACATATGAAAAAGGGAAAGAAGAGAACGGAAGGATTTACGCTGGTGGAATTAATCTGTGTCATTGCCATACTGGGAATACTGGTGGCCATAGCAGTGCCTTCCTACCGGGGAATCCAGGACAAATCAGCGGAGCAGGTAGCCATATCCAATGCCAGATCCAATTATACACTGGGAAAGGCACAGCAGGACATGCTGGACGCGGGTGTCATAAAGGAATCTGAGAAAGAGGAGTACCATTTTGACAAGAATGATAACAGCGCCTACTGGGAAGGCCAGATAAACGGCAAAACGTATAAAGCCGTTTATGACGGCGATACCGGGGAGGGCAAGATTGAGTCTGGAAATTAAATCCTATATGTGGTACAATGAGCCATTATCGGAGGCTTATGGCGGGAAGCATAAGATATGAGGAAAAAGGACATGAAGAAAAAGGGAAATCGTGCGTTTACTCTGGTGGAACTGATTGCGGTGGTTGCAATCCTGTCCATACTTTTGTGTATCGCGGTGCCTAATATGATGAACTATATAAACGCTGCCCATGAGGCAACCGCACAGACAGAGGCCCGGATTTGCGTGGACGCGGTCCAGCGTTATCTGAATGACGAGAAGGAAAAGGGTAAGCTGACCGGAGGAATGCTTCTCAGGCTAATGGGCCTGGATCTCAGCAATTCCGACGGGCCGTTAAAGGACTATATATCCGGTGGGCAGAAGGGAGCCAGAATCGTCTCTGTGGAGGCGGATCTGGCCACAGGACGCCTGCAGGTCCTGAAATATGAAAACCGGTACTGCACCGTGAAACTGAATATTGACGAGGATGGGAATATAACGGAAGCATCAGATTAGGAGAGAGGCTGTAAAATGGAATTAATCTGGAGTACGGTACTGACGGTATGGGGATGGCTGCTGGACCACCTGCTGTATATCAATCTGGCATTTTCAATTATTATCATATTTTTTCAGCGCAGGGACCCAAGAAGTGTCTGGACCTGGCTTCTGGCCCTGTACTTCATCCCGGTGTTCGGAATCGTCTTTTACCTGCTCTTTGGCCAGGATATGAAGAAGAGCAGGATGTTCCGCGTGAAGGAAGTCAGCGACAGGCTGAACCTGCCGGTCAAAAGCCAGGAAGACATCATACGCTCCGACGACATGCCGGAGGAAATGATGGACCCCATGTCCAGAGATTTTAAGAGCCTGATTATCTATAATCTGGAGACATCGGGGTCTGTGCTCACGGTGAACAACCAGGTGCAGATATATACGGACGGGCAGGCTAAATTTGAGGCCCTGAGAAATGCCCTGCGCCAGGCCCGCAGGTTTATCCACATACAGTACTATATCATCAAGAACGATGAGCTGTTTGACTCCATTGTCCCCATTCTTCTGGATAAGGTGAGAGAAGGCGTGGAAGTGAGAATCCTGTGCGACGGCATGGGCGGCCGCTTCATGCCGAAGAAGCGCTGGGACCAGATGCGCAGTGCGGGGATCAAGGTGGGGGTATTCTTTCCTCCCTTTCTGGGATGGCTTAATCTGAGAGTGAATTACCGAAACCACCGGAAAATCGTGGTGGTGGACGGCAACACGGGGTTTGTGGGAGGCTTTAACATAGGCCGTGAATATATATCGCGGGACCCCAGGTTTGGCTACTGGCGTGATACCCATCTGGAAATAAAAGGGGAGGCAGCCATCAGTCTGCAGATCCGTTTTGCGCTGGACTGGAACTACGTGACAGGGGAGAACCTGTTTAAGGAAATCCGGTACTTCGGGGAGGAGGCAGAGTATGCCAGACGCCGGCTGAAGGGCCAGATTCATGCTGTGTGGCCGGACCCGGACCATGTAAACGAGATGGTCTGCATGCAGATAATTACCAGCGGACCGGATACAAGGGAGCCCCATATACGGAATAACTACCTGGAGCTGTTTCACAAGGCAAAGCACCATATCTATATACAGACTCCCTATTTCATACCGGATGACGCCATATTTTCCAGCCTTAAGATTGCGGCCCTTTCAGGGGTGGATGTGCGGCTGATGATTCCCTGCAAGCCGGACCATCCCTTTGTGTACTGGGCTACCTGCTCCTATGCAGGGGAGCTTCTGGACTATGGGGCCAGGGTCTATGTGTATGAAAACGGCTTCCTCCACTCCAAGGGCATCATGATAGACGGAAGGGTGAGCTGCTATGGAACAGCCAACATGGACATACGAAGTTTTGAACTGAACTTTGAGGTCAATGCCACCATTTATGACGAGGAAGTCACAGGCCAGCTGGAGGAGGCCTTTATGAATGACCTGCCCCACTGCCGGGAAATCACCAAGGAAGAGTATGCGGAGAGGAATATGTGGATGCGTATAAAGGAACAGTCCAGCCGCCTTTTGTCGCCGTTGTTGTAGAGGATTCTGGGGGATGCCGAAACCCTTCAGAGGGAAAATCTCCGCAGCCTGGTAAATCCCTGGCCCGGGAACACGGAAAGTTCTGGAAAAGCAGCTGTCTGCGAATAGAAGGCAGCTGCACAGGCTCATACTAATGGCTATGAGAGCGCAGACAGGACAAATCAACCACGAAAATAAAATATATGGATTATTTCTTAACTTTTGCAGATGCGGAATCGCAGGATGGTGTCTGGAGGTCATGTTTACCTCAGTGGACTCCATCATGGCCGGGGACTGGCGGCTTATAGGCCGTACCTCCCTTATCATGTTTCCCATCTATGGCATGGGAGCTCTCCTGCTTCCCATAAGCCGGTTCATAGACAGCTGGCTTACCGGTCTTCCGGGACTGGAGGACGCAGGACAGGACAGGCTCAGCCGTGTTGGCCGGTCCGTACGGCACGGACTGATTTATATGGTTCTGATTTTTATTGCGGAATATATAACCGGCATATGGCTTACCAGTATAGGAATCTGCCCATGGGACTACTCCCTGTGGCCCGATAATGTGGGCGGGGTCATACGGCTCAAGTTCGCACCACTCTGGTTTATGACAGGTCTCCTGTTTGAATATCTCACAAAGCCCAAGGGCGGCGATTAAATGACAAACCTGGTTGCAGGGTATTGTATTTAAGCCGTCCTTTTTGATATAATGGAAAATAAACATTTCTTGACATATAAATACTGATGTATAAAGGAGAAGGCAATGATACGTATTATATTGGTGGCGCTGACCGTCATATTGTACCTGATTTTTTCCGTTCCGGTACTGGCCATGCTCAGGTTCAGAGCCAAAAAGGACCCTGTGGGAGTCCAGGAAAAGAGTCTCAGCAGAATTCAGGGGGTATTCCGCTTTATATTGAAGCTGGCAGGTGTTACATACGAGGTACAGGGACTGGAGAACATACCGTCAGACAGGGCTGTTCTCTATGTGGGGAACCACAGGAGCTACTTTGACATACTGGTGGGCTATGTGACGGTTCCGGGGCTGACCGGGTTCGTGGCTAAGAAGGAGATGTTAAAGATACCTCTTCTGCGCACCTGGATGCAGAGAGTCAATTGTCTGTTCCTGGACCGTGTGGACATAAAGGAGGGCTTAAAGACCATCCTGGAAGGCATCGAGAAGGTGAAATCCGGTGTATCCATATGGATATTCCCGGAGGGCACCCGCAATGAGAACCAGGAGCTGACCCAGCTTCTGCCGTTCCATGAGGGAAGCCTGAAGATTGCGCAGAAAAGCGGATGTCCTGTTATACCGGTGGCCATCACGGGTACGGCAGAGATATTTGAACAGCACCTGCCCTTCGTAAAGCCCAGTCATGTGTGCATACGCTACGGGGAACCTATCTATATCAAGGAGCTTCCGGCTGAAAAACGCAAGTTTCCAGGGGCATATACAAGGGATGTGATAGCAGGTATGCTGAAAGAGATGAAGGAAGAACAGGAGCAGGATAAATAACCATGGAGAATCTGGATTTACAGGAAATCAGAGGCCAGCTGGATGAGATAGATACCAGGCTGGTGGAATTGTTTGAAAAACGGATGGAGCTTTGCGGCCAGGTGGCTGAATTTAAGATTGGAACGGGAAAGGCTGTATACGACGGACAGCGGGAAAAGCAGAAGCTGGCCGCAGTGGCAGCCATGGCCCACAGTGAATTCAACCGGAAGGGAGTGCATGAGCTCTTCTCACAGATTATGACTATCAGCCGCAGGCTGCAGTACCGTCTTTTGGCGGAGCATGGCAAGGGCGGGGATACCGGATTTACCATGGTGGACGAGCTGAAGAGGGAAGGTGCGCGCATTGTCTACCAGGGAGTGGAGGGGGCCTACAGCCACAGGGCAGCCCTCCAGTATTTTGGGGAAGATGCTGATGTATACCATGTTCCGGTCTTTGAGGATGCCATGATAGAGGTGGAGGAGGGAAGGGCTGATTATGGAGTTCTTCCCATCGAGAATTCCCTGGCAGGAGCCGTGATTGACAATTACGATAATCTGCTGAAGCATGACATATACATTGTGGCAGAGACAAAGGTGGCAGTGGACCACGCGCTTTTAGGCCTGCCGGAAGCCTCCCTGGAGGATATCAGGCGTGTATATTCCCATCCCCAGGGACTGATGCAGTGTTCGGGGTATCTGGGTGCCCACAGGCAGTGGAGCCAGATAAGTGTGGAGAATACAGCCGGGGCAGCCAAGAAAGTACTGGAGGAGGGGGAAGTATCCCAGGCAGCGGTAGCCAGTCCCACGGCAGGAGCACTTTACGGTCTTAAGGTTCTGGAGGCCTCCATCAACAACAATAAGAACAATACCACCAGGTTCATTATCGTTGCCAGGAAACCCATGTACAGGAAGGATGCGGGAAAGGTAAGCATCTGCTTTGAAGGTTTACATAAGAGCGGATCCCTGTATAATATGCTGGGAAACTTTATTTATAACGATGTGAACATGCTGATGATAGAATCCCGCCCCATAGAGGGACGCAGCTGGGAATACCGGTTCTTTGTGGACGTGGAGGGCTCGCTGGGCGACCCGGCAATCCGCAACGCACTGTTGGGAATCTCCGAGGAAGCGGTCAGCATGAGGATTCTGGGAAATTACTAGGGAGGCAGGAAGGTCATGGATATCAAAGATTTAGTAATATATAGAAACCTGGAGCACCAGGAGCTGTTTCGTGATATAGCCCATCTGATGGGATACGCACAGGGAGGGCAGGAGCCTGACGGTGCGTCCTGCGGCGGACGACTGACGGAGATGGCTGTTAAGTACGGATTTGAGGGAAACCTCTGGCATTGTTTCCTGGCCTTCTGCCTGGCAAACAATGAAAATGCATATACCACCACATGTGAGATAACCGGGGCTGCAGGCGGCTCCCTGGATGAACTGGCCAGGGAGGACTGCCGGATCTTCAAGGCCCTGTTTGATTACGATATACGAAACCTGGAACCCTCCGGCCTGTGGACCCTTATGGAAGATTATAAACCGGCCAGAAAGGACAGCAGGGTATTTAACCGCCGGATCAGAAACAGGATTGTAAACCTGGCAGTACAGCTGGAGGAATCTGCGGACGCAGGGGAGTTCCAGGACCATGTGGTGGATTTCTACAGGGAATTCGGCGTGGGAAAATTCGGGCTCAATAAAGCGTTCCGCATCATCGAGAAGGAGGAAGGCCAGCCTGTTATCATCGACCCCATCATCAATGTGGAGCACATATATTTTAAGGATATAGTTGGCTATGAACTTCAGAAGCAGAAACTCATAGAGAACACAGAAGCCTTCGTGGAGGGAAAGGAAGCCAACAATGTACTTCTCTTCGGAGACGCGGGAACAGGCAAGTCCTCCAGCGTCAAGGCGGTGCTCAATGAATATTATGGCAGGGGTCTGCGCATCATTGAGGTATATAAGCACCAGTTTAAGGCGCTGTCCGATGTGCTGGAGCAGATTAAAGACAGAAACTACAAGTTCATCATCTATATGGATGACCTGTCATTTGAAGACTATGAGCTTGAGTATAAGTATCTGAAAGCGATTCTGGAGGGAGGGCTGGGCAAGCGTCCTGGCAACGTGCTCATCTATGCAACCTCCAACCGCCGGCACCTTATACGTGAGAAGTTCAGCGACAAGCGGGAGCTGGACGACGAGCTCCACAACAACGATACGGTGCAGGAGAAGCTGTCCCTGGCAGCCCGGTTCGGGGTCACCATCTATTACGGCTCACCGGATAAGAGACAGTTTGAGACCATTGTAAAGGCGCTGGCGGATCGCCATGGCCTGGATATGCCGGAGCAGGAGCTTTTTGCCGAGGCCAACAAGTGGGAACTGAGCCACGGAGGTTTGTCGGGAAGAACGGCCGCGCAGTTCATAACCCATCTGAAGGCCAGACTGTAGTGTTTCCCTCAGTCTTGCTTTACGTAAAATTTACATAGTTTTTACCGCCTTTCGATGTATGATGGGAGGAGGCCGTATATAATAACCATAAGTCAACCTATAAGGGACCGATAAGGAGTTGAGAAAAGTGGCAGTTCGGACATTTGCGGCGATTGATGTGGGTTCATTTGAGCTGGAGCTGGGTATCTATGAGATGACCTATAAGACAGGAATCCGGCGTATTGACCACATACGCCATGTTATAGCTCTTGGAAAAGATACCTACAGCACAGGTAAGATAAGCTATGAGCTGGTGGAGGAGATGTGCCAGGTACTGGAAGAATTTGTCCAGATTATGAAGTCCTATAAGGTAAAGGACTACAGGGCATATGCAACCAGTGCCATGAGGGAGGCGCACAACCGCCAGATTATCCTGGACCAGATCCGGGTGAGGACAGGGCTTACCGTGCGTATTATCAGTAATTCAGAGCAGCGGTTCATCAGTTATAAGGCCATAGCTGCCAAGGCAGCAGAATTTAATAAAATTATCCAGAAGGGGACCGCCATCGTGGATGTGGGATTCGGAAGCGCGCAGCTGTCCCTATTTGACAAGGATTCTCTGGTGACCACTCAGAATCTGCCTCTGGGCACCCTTCGCGTAAGGGGGCTGTTGGCCAGGATACCGGCCACTGTGGAAGAACACAAGCAGCATATAGAGGAGATTGTGGACAATGAACTGTTTACCTTCCGGAAGATGTATCTGAAGGACAGGGAAATCACAAACCTCATTGGCATCGGTGAGAACATTCTTTATATTATCAACAGGCTGGACCTGAATACCTACGGGGATAAGGTTGACGCGGCCACGATGAACCGTTTCTACCAGCGCATGTGCCAGATGACAACGGATCAGATCGAGGAGCGATTCGGAGTCAACAGCGAGTATGCGTCCCTGCTCCTGCCAAGTGTGGTGGTATACAAACGGATTCTGGAGCTGACCGGGGCCGAGATGTTCTGGGTGCCCGGCATCCGCCTCTGTGACGGCATTGCCGCAGAATATGCCAGCGAGAACAAGCTTGTGAAATTCAGCCACAACTTTGAGAACGATATACTGGCTGCGTCCAGGAACATTGCGAAGCGCTATAAGTGCCACACCAGCCATAACCAGGTGCTGGAACAGTATGCCCTGTGTATCTTTGACAACATGAAGAAATTCCACGGACTGGGGCAGCGGGAGCGGCTGATGCTGCAGATTGCGGTGCTGCTCCATGCCTGCGGAAAGTTCATAAGCATAAAGAATTCCAACGAATGCTCCTATAACATTATCATGTCCACGGAAATCATCGGCCTGAGCCATCTGGAGCGGGAGATCATTGCCAATGTGGTGCGGTATAATATACGTGATTTTGACTATGACAAGGTACAGCTGGAGACCCAGGTGCATCAGGAGGAGGATATAGGAATGAGCCGCAACGCCATCACCATCCTCATTGCCAAGCTGACGGCCATCCTGCGCCTGGCCAATTCCATGGACCGCAGCCACAGGGGAAAGCTGGTGGACTGCCGCATGGCTATCCGGGAAAATGAACTGGTAATCACCACCGGTTATCCGGGGAATATGGCGTTGGAAGCCGCATCCTTTGAACAGAAGGCGGATTTCTTTGAAGAGATATTTGGCATAAGGCCGATACTCAGACAGAAAAGGAGGGTGTAGATATGGCAGAATCAGCTGGAAAGCCTCAGGCATCTAAATCCAAGACAGAAAAAGCGAAAGTAGAGAAAAACAGAGCGGAAAAATCCGATACCTCAAGGGCAGCTTCGGTAAAGAACAGCTCATCCAGGGAAAACGCAGGGGTTAAGGCAGACGATACGGTGAAGGCGAACAGCGGGGCTAAAATAAGTGCCGGAGCTAAGGCACAGGCTGGGGTGAAGGCAAATGCCGCTGTCAGGCCGGAAGCAGTCCCCGTGGATTTTGCAGCAGACCCCACGAATTATGTTAACCGTGAGCTGAGCTGGCTGGAATTCAACTACCGCGTGCTCAGCGAGTCCAGGGACAAGAGCATTCCCCTTTTTGAACGTCTTAAATTCCTGAGCATAACCGCCTCCAATCTGGACGAGTTTTATATGGTCCGGGTAGCTTCCTTAAAGGACATGGTACATGCAAAGTACACCAAGCCCGATATCGCCGGTCTGACGCCCCAGGAACAGCTGGACCGAATCAGCGAGAGGACCCATGAGCTGGTGGAGATGCAGTATTCAACCTACAACCGTTCCCTGGTGCCAACCCTGAGACAGAATGGGCTGCGCATGATTACAGGGCATGAGGATATGACGGAGGAAGAGGCGGCATATACGGATGAGTATTTTAGGAAGAATGTATATCCGGTTCTGACGCCCATGGCCTTTGATTCCTCCAGGCCCTTTCCTCTGATACGGAACAAGACGCTGAACATCGCTGCCCTTTTAAGAAAAAAGAGCGGAGAGGATGAGGAACTGGAATTTGCCATGGTTCAGGTTCCCTCGGTGATTTCCAGAATTGTGGAGCTTCCCAGGGAGATAGATGAGGACGGCAAGGAGCGCAGGGTGGTTATCCTACTGGAGGAAATCATAGAGCGGAACATGCCCTCGTTGTTCCTCAATTATGACATTGTGGCCTCCCATCCCTTCCGCATCATGAGAAATGCCGACCTTACCATAGATGAGGAGGAGGCGGTGGACCTGCTGGAGGAAATCCAGAAGCAGCTTAAGAAACGCCAGTGGGGCGAGGCCATCCGTCTGGAAATTGAGGACAATGTGGATAAGCGTCTCCTTAAAATCATCCGCAGGGAACTGTCCATAAACAGCCAGGATATTTTTGAAATCAACGGCCCTCTGGACCTGACATTTCTCATGAAGATGTATGGACTGGAAGGTTTTGAGCTCTTTAAGGCACCCAGGTATGTGCCCCAGCCCGTACCGGCCCTTATGAATGAAGATGATATATTCACCAATATCAGGAAGGGCGATATCCTGCTTCACCATCCATATCAGAGTTTTGATCCGGTGGTGAATTTTGTGCGCAGCGCTGCAAGGGACCGGTCGGTCCTGGCCATCAAGCAGACCCTGTACCGTGTCAGCGGAAACTCTCCCATTATTGCGGCTTTGGCGGAGGCAGCGGATAATGGAAAGCAGGTGTCGGTTCTGGTGGAGCTGAAAGCCCGTTTTGACGAAGAAAACAATATCAACTGGGCAAAGATGCTTGAGAAGGCAGGATGCCATGTAATATATGGTCTGGTGGGCCTTAAGACCCACAGCAAGATTACCCTGGTGGTACGGATGGAGGAAGATGGAATCCGCCGCTATGTACATCTGGGCACCGGCAATTACAATGATTCCACAGCAAAGCTTTACACGGACTGCGGCATACTTACCTGCAATCCCCAGATAGGGGAGGACGCCACAGCTGTATTCAATATGCTGTCAGGTTATTCCGAGCCCCTGGCCTGGAATAAGCTGTCTGTGGCCCCTCTCTGGCTCAGGGGACGGTTCCTGCGCATGATACGCAGGGAGGCTGAACATGCCAGGGAAGGAAGGCCCGCCCATATTATGGCCAAGATGAATTCACTGTGTGACAAGGAAATTATCACGGCTCTGTATGAGGCGTCCTGCGCAGGCGTGAAGGTGGAAATGATTATCAGGGGTATCTGCTGCCTCAAGGCAGGCGTACCGGGACTCAGCGAGAATATTTCCGTGCGTTCCATTGTGGGAAACTTCCTGGAGCACAGCCGTATCTTTTATTTCTTTAATGACGCAAGCCCTGAGGTATACATGGGCAGCGCGGACTGGATGCCCAGGAACTTAGACCGCCGGGTGGAAATCATGTTCCCTGTTGAGGACGAGGTATTAAGGGAAAAGGTCATCCATATCCTGGAGGTGGAGCTGGAGGACAATGTAAAGGCCCATATCCTTCAGCCGGACGGCAGCTACGAGAAGGAAGACAAGAGGGGAAAGGTCCTGGTCAATTCCCAGGAGCAGTTCTGCCGGGAGGCCATTCTTATGGCTAAGGAGTCCGCAGATCAGGAGGACCCGGCCAGGAGCAGGGTCTTTAAGCCGGTTATGAGCAGCAATTAGGGAATGTTCCGGAAAGAAACGTTTCAGGAAAAACATTTAATATAGAATCGTGTAAGAAAGAATCCCCGGGCCGGGCCGGCCTGGGGATTCTTTTTACAACATGTAACAAATTTGCATCCTGACTAATGCACAAACACCAGCGAAAGCAGAAATACAACTATAATAGTCACGATACCCATAACCCCGGTCATGCCGGTCTGGCACTTATAAGCATCCTTTGTCTCCATATCGGAAAACTGGGATACCACCCAGAAGTAGGAATCATTGGCATGGGACACGGTCATGGAACCGGCGCCGATGGCCATGATGACCAGTACCTTTGCCAGCGGGGAGGTGAATCCCAGGGCAGGCATCAGCGGGGCAATCATAGCGGAGGTGGTAATCATGGCCACGGTGGAAGCACCCATGGCTGTCTTTAACAGGGCCGCAATGATGAAGGGAAGGAATACGCCTACGCCAAGGCCCAGAAGGGAAGCGCTCAGGGCATCTGCAATAGGAAGTTTCTGAAGAATGGCTCCAAATGCGCCGCCTGCGCCGGTGATGGCCAGGATGCCGGCGGAATTGGTGACACCTTCTGTAATCCAGGACAAGGTATTTTTCTTCTCAGCAGCCGGAACCAGGGTCATAGCCAGGAACACGCCTAAAATCAGGGCAATAACAGGATTACCGATGAAGGAGAAGAACATTTTTACAACTCCGTCTCCAAAGGGTGCGCTTGGGAAATCACCTACAGATTTAAGTGCAATCAGTACGATGGGAAGCAGGATTGGTGAGAAGCTGTGAAGAGCGCCGGGCAGTTTGCCGTATTTCTGAAGCAGCTCATCCACTGTGTACTCAGGGTTGGCGGGAATATCTATTTTGCTGGATACCTTCTTGGCATAGATGAGCGCCGACAGGGTGGCTGGTATGGATACCAGAAGTCCTACCAGTATGGTCAGCCCCAGATCGGCTTCCAGGGTACCTGCCATGGCAATGGGGCCGGGAGTGGGAGGAACCAGACAGTGGGTTGCATATAAACCGCCTGACAGGGCAGTGGCCATAACGGCCAGGGATACATTACTCTGGCTGGCCAGGGCCCTTGATATAGGGCTTAAGATGACAAAGCCGGAGTCGCAGAATACAGGGATACCTGTCACATAGCCTGTGATGGCCATGGTCAGGACGCTGTTCTTTTTACCAACCATTTTAAGGATGGTGTTGGCCATGGTCAGAGCAGCACCTGTTTTTTCAAGAATGGTTCCGATGATGGTTCCTGCCAGAATTACAATACCGATGCTGGCCAGTATGTTGCCGAAACCGCTTTTTACCGTGTTGATGACTTCCTCTGTGGGAATTCCGCAAACCAGGCCCACAGCAATGGCTATAACCGTAAGTACGATGAACGGGTGCTGGTTAAACTTGGATATGGCCAATACCATACATACTACGGCCAGAAATATGACTAAGAATATAAATAAACCTGACATTGTAAAACCTCCTCAAATATGTTTAGGTGATATCATCTACCGGATGATACATGAAAATCAGACGAATCAGGAATTCCCTGGTAAAAGGAGTCTCATTTTCCAGATCCAGCAGCTGGAACAGCCGTTTCATCCTGTAAAGAAGGGTGTTTTTGTGAAGATGAAGCCGCTGGGATGCCTTCTGCACACTGCCGTTCTCCTGGTAATATACCCTGGCAGTCACCAGAAGGACCTCGGCCTGCCTGGCATCCTGGCTGGCTGTCAGTTTCCGGTACAGCATTTCCGCATACTTCGTACCGCCGTGAATCAGGGACTTGTAAATCAGATACTGAATTTTGACCTGGCTGTCCTCCAGATTACGGACCGGCCCGCCCTCCATGGAAATCAGGGTGTTGGATTCCTTCATACCGCCCGGAATGTCCTCCAGCCGTGGGCAGGCGCCGCTGACAGCAATACAGAGCCCCTCTTCCCGGACCACCTGGGCTATGATTTTGTCCAGATCTTCGTCCGCTTTCCCATGTCTGGGAGCGCTGTGAATGATGATACAGTCATTGTTCTGGATGCCGAACACATCCCTTGAGCGGTCCAGGGTGCCCTGCCACATCATGTTCTGGAAGAGCTGGGTGTAGTGGTTCATCTGCTCCCTGGTATTTTTCCGCTTGCCTGCCCGTATCATAATGACCTTTACAGGAAACGCCAGCTGGACCGGAATCAGGGCGGACAGCTGGTAAATGGTTTCCATCTGCCCGATGTCTCCCAGAAGCAGCAGGCTCAGAAGGCGGTTTCTGACCTCAGATTCCACGTTCTGTTTCTGGGCCATGGCCTGCTGGGCAAAATGCTGTGTCACATAGACCTTCAGAAGATTGGCCACGTTCAGCATCTGTTCCTCACATCCGAAGATGCCCACCACTCCAATCAGTTCGTCCTTCAGAAAGATGGGCATGTTATAGCCCTCCTTCGCGCCGGGATACCGGGGCAGATCCTTTGTCTCAATAAGAACCGGTTTTCCCGTGGCAATTACCTCAGCCGCGCCCTGGTGGAAGGTACCGATGCGTTCCTGTTCCGTGGAGGCGATAATGGTACCTTCCCGGTCCATGATATTGATGGTGCGTCCTCCCACCAGGGAGGATGTGGCCTCCACGAAATCCTGTGCCATACTGGAAAATTCAAGCATACATTCCTCCTGCCGCTAGATACATCCCCGATAGTATCAAAAAAATTAAAAGTGTAGCGGGTATCAGAGGAACAGGCAGTCGCCAGCGCCCAGATACACGGTGTTCAGTTCCGGATGTTCAGCCATCATGCTACGCAGAAGTTCCCCGGAGCAGTGGTTAAAGCCCAGAAGTCCGATGCCCAGGTCCTTCATGGTGCGCAGGGTCATATGTATGCGTTCCCGGTCAGCTTCCACCAGGTGGGTCCCTCCCACCACGGCACGTATGGGCTGGCAGAAATGCTGCTTTACCGTATCCAGGATGTTGAGTATGCCCGGATGGCTGCAGCCCACGATTACCACCAGTTCACCTTTGTCCTCCAGTACAAGACAGACCTCATCCTGAAAATAATCCTGCTTCCACCCGTCTTTGTCCCGTATCACAAAACGTTCCGGGACCGTCTCAAAGTCATGGGACCGCGTTATGCCGCCCATAACCCAGCAGCCCTTGCCAATGGGAAGGACAGAATCGCACACCATATGCCGGATACCGTGCTCTTCCAGAAACAGGCTGTCAAAGCCAGTTCCCAGATAAGTTGCCTTCAGGCCGTTTCTTGCATACTTTTCTTCAAAAAACCCGTTTCCCGTAACCAGGGGACAGCTGAGACCTGCCGCCACAAAATCCCTGTAACCCGCAGCATGGTCATAGTGCCCGTGGCTTCCCACAGCAAAGTCGGCCTGTTCCGGCCGGATTCCCAGCCTGAGGGCATTTTCCAGGGCGTGCCTGCCTGCTCCGAAGTCAAAGAGGATGCGCATATCCCCTGTCTCCACATAAAAGGACAATCCGTGTTCTGCCTTCATGGCTTTTTGTTCTCCGGCCAGATTGTCCATGACAGTCACTATCTTGATGATCCCCACCTCCTGAAAATTTATAAAATTTTTATAATATTTATAAAATAATTAT